>ENA-UPXC01000948-UPXC01000948.1-human-gut-metagenome-genome-assembly--contig:-NODE-948-length-45269-cov-6.181647_pt1 | contig 45269 bp, 66 predicted proteins | sample MGYA00250047_ERZ773371 | MGnify/ENA primary metagenome ERZ773371 (study PRJEB29103, sample SAMN06111975) | human gut metagenome | biome: human gut; feature: ankylosing spondylitis patient; material... | reverse complement strand
ATCATGTGCCTCTGTCACAGCTCCGATATCCGCACCAAGTGCTACCTCATATACCTGTGAAAATCCTAATTTCAGCAGTGCTGCATAAATTTTATCCGGTGTCGCCTCTTTGCCAAACTGTCCTGCATAAGCCGGTGCGATCTCCGCAACAACTTCTCCACCGTTTTTCATACAACGAATCAGCTGGAAAATCTGGGATTTATCTGCGATGGCACCAAACGGACAGCTTACCATACACATACCGCAGGATAAGCATTTATCCTGATTGATAATAGCTCTGCCATATTCATCAGATTCAATTGCCTTAATACCGCAGGCAACGGAACAAGGACGCACCTTTTTACCGATTGCATCATACGGACAGGCGCTTTTACATTTTCCACATTTGACACATTTTGACTTATCAATATGTGCCTGTCCATCCACATGTGTGATCGCATCCCGCGGACATACTTCCATGCAGGAATGTGCCAGACATCCACGGCAGAGGTTACTTACCTCATATACATTATCCTCACATGCGTTACATGCAGACGGAATTACCTGCATCAAAGGTGGCTCATAATACATCTCATCCACGGTTGCTTCATCCAATCCGCTTGTAATATGAACCGGTTTATTCTGTGGTCGAAGAGATAATCCAAGTGCCAGTCTGGTACGTTCGGAACTTACTGCACGCTCTCTGTAAACACTGTCTCTGAAACGCGGATTCTCATCCGGAGATAACTTGTATGGAATTGCCTCCAAATCATCATTGATATTTTCAGACTCATACGCAATACGCGCAACCTCAACAAAAACATCTTTCCTTAAATCCGAAACCTGTGTGTGTAATCCTCTCATATAAACTAATCACCCTTTCCTATGGTCTCTCCTATCCCTGCCATTAGTTTAAAGCCTAACCCCTGCACGGTCAATAGAAAATACCTGGGGTACTTAACAAAAAACAATCAGTTACCATTTGCACACTATCCCCCGCCTTTTCATATGATAAAACAAACCTTAGAATAGGAAAGGACATCATATTTTGAACTGTAATTGCAATTCTATGAACTCTGATCGTCCGTATATGACGGATTTTAAACGTCCCGACTGTGAGAACCAGACCATTGCCATGGCCTACGTTCCCTGGCAGCAGTTCCGGAATCTGTATGATCTGGACCGCGCCCTTCAGGTCGGTACTATTTTTGCCGAATTAGATAAACCGTTTACCGGGAAAGGAGGTATGTGTCGTGAACGCAGCATGTAATGTAGAAAAACAGCGGCTGATGAACGCCATTTACCAGTGTGGATTCGCCATCAGCGATATTACCCTCTTTCTGGATACCCATCCAAAAGATCCGGATGCGCTGGATTATTTTCAGCATATGAAACACAAATATAACCATTTTGTGGCAGAATATGAAACAAAATTCGGTCCCCTTACCCAGACCGGAGAACAAAGGCAGAATTATTGGCAGTGGGCCGTATCACCGTGGCCATGGGAAAGGGGGTACTACTAATTTATGTGGAATTATGAAAAAAGATTACAGTATCCGGTTTGTATCACGAAATCCAATCCGGCGATCGCGAAGATTATCATCTCCCAGTTTGGCGGACCGGACGGAGAACTCTCCGCTTCCATGCGGTATCTGTCCCAGAGATATGCGATGCCTTACCGGGAAGTAGCAGGGTTATTGACCGACATTGGAACAGAAGAATTTGCTCAAAGAAGATGGAAGTGACTATTACATGTAAATAAGAAGGTTTGAGAAACTTGTATATGATTATATTACACGATTACCCGCCCTTTTTCAACTCTGGCAGCGACATTTCCGGAATAATCGAAGTCTACCTTTCCATCTTTCACATACCAAATACCATTGTTGTTTTTCGCCAGACCGGTATAATCAAAGTCAACTTTTCCGTCCTTCAGATACCACCAGCCATTCTGATTCTGTGCCAGACCGTTAAAAGTAAAATCCACTTTTCCATTCACGATCTTCCACCAACCGTTTTCGTTTTTGGCTACCGTATTGGAGTTGAAGTCAACTTTTCCGTTTACGATATGCCACCAGCCATTGTTGTTCTTTGCGACAGTATTCGCTGAGAAATCAACCTTGCCGTTTTTAACATACCACCAACCATTTTTATTCTGCGCCACCGTGGTGATGTTGGATGCGATTTTGCCGTTTTCGTAATAGTACCAATTGCCATCGGATGCTTTCTGGTCTGCCAGACCATCTTTTATTCCGTCTGAAATAGTTTTATTCATAATTCCCTCCGCTATCGCTTTTGCTACTTCCTTGTAGCCAACTTTCATGTACTGGTTATAATCGTCGCGATCATCAACAAAGCAGATTTCAATTAAGATAGCCGGTGCTTTAGTATGGTTAAGGACATACAGATCGCTTCTAATCACAATTCCGCTGCCGTGTCTTTTGAAACCAATTCCTTCCATTCTGGAAAGAATACGTTCTGCAACTGCTTTCTTTCCTTTGTTGTCAGCACTTATATGACATTCCACTCCGCCCTGCCGACCGTCTCCGGTATTATCATTTCTTCCAAAGTTCAGATGAAGCGAGAAATCAAAATCAACAGTATGCGCATTGCATTTTTTTACGATTTTCTCAAGCACGTCCCTCTGGTTCTTGCCGTTATCCTCCGTACAATCATATACGGTGTTACCGTACTGGCGCAGATAATTGATAAGTTCGCCCTTTACCAGTCTGTTTTCTCTTGACTCATCCAACAGACCTGATGCGCCACATGCAATCTTTCCCGCTGGGTTGTGACCAGCATGAACGTTATATGTTGCCATTATTATCATCCTCCTCATTCTCATCAATATTTACTGCATTTTCTGTATATCTTTTAATATTCTTCACAATCGGCATTAGGAATTTCGGAATACTTACTCCAATATCAATCATATTTTCCAGAATACTAATCAGTTCATTACAGATGATCCAGATTGCCACAAAACAGGCAACCAAAAATGTGATGTGCAGATCATATCCCAGCGCGCCAGATGCGTATTTTAATAGCTGGTCAATGATTGCTCCAACAACTACCAGAAGCCACATGGTCACTTTTTTCTGGATTCCGCGAATGCTCTTATAAGAGCTGATTTTCCCATCTGTCCGGTACTTCGCCGCCATGAGACCGGTTGCATAATCGATGATGTTGCATGCTACCATCAGGAGAACTGGAATGTACAGGACACCCAGAATTGATGACAGGAATGCCATAATCCCTGTGATAATTACTTTTGCTGTGTTTACATTGTTCATAAGCGTTTTTCCTTTCTATTTTTGCTCATAAAAAGAGCCGGCACCGAAGTGTCGACTCTGATTATCTTTATTCTGCTTCCTGATCTGGGTCTACTACATCCACCACTGGTTCTGCCGGCATATCAACCGGTTCTGGTTCGGGTTCAGGTTTCGATGCTTCCTGAACCAGACCTTCCAAATAAGATAAACATGTTCCCATGATTATTGTGCTTTTGCCTTTTGTCTCCACTCCTAACAAAGTGTTATAAAGGCGTTGTAATTTTTCTGTCATATTTTCTCCTTTACATTTGTGCCACAAGCATGTAATACCACCATATAGGTAGACCTTTATATGAATTCTGACACCAAAAATGTGCTTTAATTGCCGTAGATGAAATCGAATGGATTTTAAGTTCAACATTCTCCCAATTATAGTTATTCTCTACATAAGAATTTGCATATAAGATTGTCTTGATTGTGATAGGAAAATCGCACGTATATTCTCTACTGGCATACCCTTTTGCGGCTGCTGACGTTATATCGACTTTTGTTGTGGCGGTAGCTTTTACAAACAGCAGCACAATATCGTTTGATAGCCTCAGACAGGTCCATCTAACTGTATTGTTATCCCAATGATTAGCCTGCTTGAATGTTGCAGCAACATCTCTATGATATATCTTGCCACCATTAGCTACCGGCATCCATGTACTTGTATTATCAGCAGTTCCAAACGTTGACCAGTCGTAACCATGTTGGCTTTTGAAAGTCTCCCAGTTTGTGCCATTAAGAACGATTGTTTCGGCAGACATATCAATGTTGTTATCTGAATAAATTTTAACTACACCTGGATCTACATGTATAAACGATGTACCAAGACGGAGTTCTCCTGACGCTTCACTTCTTCTGTAGCTTTCGCTCCTCAGTTCACATTGAGCATGGGCCGGCCCGCCTTCTAGTGAGCCGCCTATAGTTGCTATATAAGCTTTATCATAATAGCTTCCTCCAGCGCCTCCATCTTCTGCATCATAGTATTGTTGAATGATGGCATTCTCGCCGTCCAATGTAAATGTGGTCGAAGTTAATCCCAAATCTCCGTTCGATACATGCGTCAGGTCGGTAGAACCTAAATATACTTTTTTCGCTTGCATACTTCCTGCGAACACGCCATCTGCACCATCGATTGTTCCCTTGAAGACACTATCGCCTTCGATTGTTAAATGCGTTGCCGTTATTTTTTGTGCGAAGAGATCGTCCACATCTATTTTTTCTGCAGTTACCGCATTTGCTGCCAATTGCTTTGTACCGATGGTTTCTGCATAGATTTTGCTACCTTCGATGTAAGTAGTATCATTTTTGCAAGCCCATTGTGCCGCTAACGACATGGCCGAATCAGCGGTCATAACCCATGCAGAACCGTTGTACACAAACTGAACTGTCGACTTTGCTACCCAATAATATATTCTTGATAGCGCGGCGCCAAATGCATAAATTGGTTTTGCACCGGTGGAGTTTACATTCAGCGTTGGGCTTGTAGCGGTATTTGATTCGTTAAACGTTACAGAAACCGTAGCACCGACGTATAAAGAAAATGATGTAGGTGGCGTAATGGTTGCGGTTTTGGTCGCTATATCAGACGCGGTTAGACATTTAGCAAACAACTGTTTTCCGTCTTTTCCAGTATCACCTTTTTCTCCAGTCTTGGCTATTGCGAATGAAAACTTCTTATTAATAACTAAACCGTCAACTGATATCGGAACGGTTGCTTCACATGCCACTTTAATAACCGCAGTTGTTTTGAACGTAATTATTGGAGATAAAGAATTGTTATTTTCCACTGAAGCTGATATACCTGTCGGGCACACAATGTCTTCAGATGAGACGCTTATCTTACAAGGCACATCACCACAATATGCAACAATATCAGTCGAACATGTAGAGCCAGCAGGTGCGCCTTCGGAATTACCTTGGAATGTATAGGCTTCGCTTGTCAGCATTACTGAATATGCATCTGTCACATCAATTAACGTTGTCTGTGCAGAGCCTTTAATTGCCATGATTACCCCTCCAAATTGCATGTGTATACAGCAACACTATCAACATCATCCGCCGAAATTGTCAAGGTTTTAGACGTTGCTGCTGCTGTGTTGCTTCCCGCTTTATACCATTTGATGGATCCTAGAGAACCGCAAACGCCAGCATCGGTAATACTCTGTTCTACTCCGCCCTTAAATACATGCGCGGTCAGGACAGTTGAACCATTATTGTTTTTGAACGTTGTTCCGTTACTTGCTGTGACTGTTACCACAATAGCGTCCTTTCCAGCGGCTCCTGGCGCTCCCGTTGCACCATGAGTACCAATAATAGCAGGGGTTGTCTTTTCTGTTGTATTATCGGTATATGTGATCAACTGGTAGCACCAAATATATTTATTTGTCACTGTTGTTACTGTCGGTGTTGTAGCCCAACCGGACGTATCTGTCTTGACTCCTGTTCCTGCCGAAGTTGTGAGATAATAATTCGTTACAGATTTAATGCCTTTGCCTGTTGCGCCGGTATTACCTGTCGCACCGTGTGTTCCAATAATAACAGGGGTTGTTGCGGTAGGATTTCCGCTTGAGTATGTAATGGACTGATAGCACCAAAGATATTTCTTAGTGGTGTCTGTCGTTTGCATTGTAGTAGTCCAACCAGATGTCGCGGTTGTAACTCCTGTTGCTGCTGATGTTGCCAAATAGTAGTTTGTAACACCGGTGATGCTTCTACCAGCTTCTCCTTTTGCTCCCGTAGCGCCTGTCTTTGCTACTGCAAAAGAAAATTTCTTATTAATTGTGATACCGTCGACAGTCACTGGGATGGTTGCCTCACAGGACGAGGTGATAACTGCTGTTGTCGTAAATGTGATTGTCGGCGATGCTGTTCCACTATCGGTAACTGCCGCTGTGATGCCAGTAGGGCAAATGATAGATTTCGCATCTACAACTACTACAGGACACTGATTCTGTCCGCAATATGCGACTGCCTGCGTTGCACATTTCTGACCGGCTGATGCACCAGATGTTGTGCCAGGAAATGTATAAGCCTCTGATGTTAATATAATACTATAAGCGTCAGTTACATCAATGATAGTTGCCTGACCGGTTGCTCTAATTGCCATTTTGATTTTTCTCCTTTTCTTCTACGATCAAGTCACAAGCGTATACACCTTTTGTGTCTATATCGTCTGGACTGATTTTAAATTTGAAACCGCCTTCCGCGATCCGTTGATCTTCTGGAGCAAGCGTTAAATAATCATCAGAATCATTTAACTGATATCTCCATTGTAAAAAAGCACCCTCGCCAAATACTAATGCTAATGTTTCGCTATCAGTAATTCGCTGTGTGCCGCGTATAATTGTTACAGATAATATTGTTGATACATTCGTATTCTTGAAAACGTTTCCTTTTGACGATGTAACATACAATGAAGTGGTAACCTCGTCTGCTATTTCATCCATACGATCTTGCATGCTGCTAATCACATCTTCGATGTTTCTTCCAGAGCTAAATGTTATGCTATTTGCAGATATTGCAAGTTTCCAAGAACCATCAGTGTCTTTGAAATACATAATGTAATTCTGGCCATCGCCGAATGACACTTGTCCGTCTTTTCCAAGATAGATACCACGTGTCCCATTTGTCGCCGATGCCTTTGCTCCGGAATACAATGCTGAATCAGTTATACTAAATCCAGCAATAGTCGCATCAAATGCCACCAAATCATTCACAGAAATCTTTTCGGCAGTAATAGACTTTGCTTGTATAAGGCTTCCTTTTAAAGAATTATAATCTGTCTGCTCTTTTTCAACAGTTGATCCGTCAGTGTTTAGCTTATAATAAAGACCATCGTCGCCTTTGATTACCAATTTATCCGCCACAATTGTGTTTCCCTCAATGAGGTCTCCCTTAATTGTAACGCCAACCAGTTCACCAGTGATTGTCTGATCTCCAACCGTAACATCCTTGATCAGACCGGACTGCGCATAGAAATACTCCATGGCAGCCTTACCAATGTTTGTAAAGTCAATATTGGCATAGCGGAAATCTGCATCTGTAGCACTCAGCTTGTTGGCTTTCAGATCTACGATATCTGCAGTCTGAGCTTTCAATGTTTCTGTGGTGGTATCTTTGAATGATGCGTAATCGCCGCTGATGTTGGTGATCGTGGCATCGGTGGCTTTCAGACTCTCAATGGTCGCATAGGTCAGATTGGCATCTTCTGCACTGAGTTTTTCTGCATCTAGTTTTTTAATGCTTGCGTCCTGGGCAGTCAGTTTTCCGTCAATCTCTGCATCTTTGGCTACTAAGCTGTTGATAGATGCTTCATTGGCCGTCAGTTTGCTGTTGATGGTGACGTTATTGGTTTCAAGCGTAGCAATTCGTGCAACCTGTGCTTCAAGTTCTTCGGTACTTACTTTGCCGGCTACTACATTCTCCAGATTCGACACTTTATTTGTTACATTGGTAACATTTTTATTTGTCTCTTCCAGATTATCTTTTGTAGCATATTTATTATCTGCAGCTCCAACTGCAGCCTCAAGCATATATACTCTTTCCAGAATCTCCGGATCTAACTCCGACTGCAACTCTCTGACATTTCCAACTGTGGTCTTGTTGTTGGATGGATCTGTAAAGCTGATGGACTGTTCCACAACCCTGACACTCAAATACAATTCTGGATTGTATTCTTCATCACAAACCACTACCGTATCTCCAATTCCAAGATCAAAATAACCTTTGACATCATAGCTTACCTGTGGAACACAATCTTTTTTTAACTGTGCCAGTGCCTGACCATATAGCATATTTACATTTTCTGTTTCATAGCTCCAATTCCTCAAAATGTAGCCATCATTACGTTTTCCCATGATATTGGACGGAAAGCGATCACGGGCTTGCACGGCACGTATAATCCCATCATGATCAAGCAGTACATATTCCTGCTCACCATTTTCATCAACTTCAATTTTGGACATTCCTACCAATGTGAGTCCGTCTTTTCCAATCGGCTTGATGGATGTATACAGTTCTGTCACATCTGATGTTTTTGTGATACCTTCCACCTCTACACCATACCGTAAAATCTTATCTACACGGTTTGCACCGATTCCCTGATACTGTTCAGAATGTTCTCTATAAACGTTCAAAATCAGGGAATTCAGAGAATAATCCATATTTAATTGCGGTAATATCTCAATCTCCGCGCTAAATACATTGGCCAATGAAAAAAGACGTGCCAAGATTGTGTTCGTTCCCGTCCACTCATGTTTAATAGATTTATCCGATACCTCATTAATGCCAAGCGTCAATGTTTTTTCATAATCAAACGCATCTATATATTCTGCAAATGTCATTGCCTTTGCCGCCGTATATTCACTGGAATATTCATTAAGGAGTTCAAATATTAATGCAAATGCTTCTACCTCAACCACATCTTCATCCCGCACACTGCTTACAATATTGAAATAATAATCCCGCATCTTATAACGGAAGGATATTTTATTGCCAACGATCAGATAGATAGAATCTTCATGTGTTGCATCTGCTTTAAATGAAAATGTATTCGTCGATCCGCTAAGATATCTATGCAATTCATCATCCCAGTAATGCAGACCATCCACTGCCTCATTATCCATAAAGGCGCAGACCTTATCCATATTACTTAAGATTGCAATTCTTACATTCTCCATTTATAAGTACGCCTCCCTAATCTTTGCTGTAATCGTCGGTGCTGGATTCGAAAAATTAGAATAATAAAACTCCACCTTGGTTTCCCCTGGCGGAGCTTTAAAATACTTTGAACCAACTGTCTCATCATTTAAACTTGGAATACCATTCACATACATCTTTGCGGCGGGACCATTCACCGTCAGGACATCCCCTGCCTGATAACGGTTCGGCAAATCCTGCAGATAGGTAACACTATCGCTTCGGAAAGATAAATTAATAAACCCAGCATAATGTATCCTGTGTTCTGTCGTAATCTTATTATCTGGTGGATATCCCAACCATACGGTGATGGAAGCAGCTTTCTTACCAGCCAGTTCTGGCATACGGTATTGGTATTTCTGTCCGGCAAAATAAAATTCGAACAACTCACCCATCTTTTGAATATACATATAGCCGCCGCCTTTATTTTTGTTATATATATCTGCCTGTCCGTTCCAGTCCCCCGGTTTAAACTGAATATTACTCTTCACACTGTTTCCGGCAATCAACTGTAAATTTGTGACCATATTTCCACCAGCACTACGATATATATTTATTGAGGCAAGAAGATTTCCATCAGTATCTCCAATATTAAACTGCATACTTCCAACCTCAGATGCATACTGGAGCTGCCACATGATTTTTGCCATTGCTACAAAACTTGTGCTTCCTTTTTTTCCATCGCTCTTCGCAGGTAATGTAATCTGTCCACATGGTCCATGCCAGACGTTCCCACTTCCTGATGAATTTACCAGCATTGGGAAGAACAGTGATCCATTACCATCATGATAATCCTGATAGGTAAATGATCCTGATTTCAAAAATGCAGAATTTGTTAAGATTCCCTCATCTTTGGTAATATTTTTTATAATCTGATTTCCTCCATTCAGATTTAAAAGATTTTCTGACTTCTCCTTTTCTTCCTGATCAAGCTCTCCTGGATTTCCATACTGAAGTGCACCATATGGACTCACTATTCCGATATACCCATTTTCATGGTTGTGTTTGATCTCGTAACTGATTGCCACTGGTAACGCTCCATCATTGACTATAGTTGTCTCTAAAGCACCTGTGGATGTATTCTTTGTTGTAGAAAATACTTTCTCTGTCAATGAATATTTGAACGGATCTGCACAATAAAAATCAATCTCCCCCGTCACACAGTTACTTCCTGCTGCTACGGATGTATTTCCAACTTTTGTCCCGATAAAATATTTATCCGGTTCATCCGCAAAAATAAGTTGTGCCTGTTCCACATTCAGTATCTTGTTCAGCTGATTATATGCTTCTCTGAACTTTTCTGCTGATGATGTACAGAGCTGGTATCCAACCGTAATTGTTCTTGGCGGATACCGTTTTCCCCGATAATCTGCACCATCCTTATATCCGATTGTCTGAGTCTCAATCTCGCACTCAAGAAGTTCTCGTCCACTTGTGTATAAAGTCAAATACCCAGGGATTAAATTTTCAATATATTCACCATTTATTTCCAATGATTCTGTGGCTAAGTTGTTACCAGTCACAGTCTCATTTGTATCTATAAATTCATACATTATCGATACCCCCGCATATATTTATTCAGCTTATTACGTTTCTCAAGTTCTTCTTGCGTATAAGTAGCTGTTGCCTTTGCTGCTTCTTTTCCGTCAATTACAACCGGAATTTCAAAATAGTATCTCGCATTGATATCTCCGGCATAAGAATAGGATGTATCTACCTGAAATGCATTGGCAGATGCCGCCATCCGGTTGATATAACCGGTCGGAATTGCTTCTTGTGCCACACGTTTGGCTGCTTCACGTACTTCCCGGATCTTATTCATCATACCAACAGCCATACCCTCTGTAGTGAATTCTCCACTTTCTTCCGTTACTCTTGATGGAGAATGGATTTTCAGAGCATTATTGATTGTCTGTGATACCGTGTTGGCCAGTCGATTAGCTGCCGCAATTGCCTTTCCTGAACCACTGTTAATTCCGTTTGCCAGGCCAACGGCCGCATAGTAACCACTGCTTCGGAATTTGCTTTCCATACTATTTACTGTCCGCTCCATTGCATTTACATTGCTGACAACCTGTGCTTTTGCAGAAGTCATTCCTCGCGTCACAGCTGTAGAAAACGTTGTGCTTCCCTGATTTGCGGTTGACTGCATGTGATTGAAACCTGTCTTTGTGGTATTTTCCATCGCATTCATGCCTGTCTGCATAATGGTCTTATTCTTCTGCATACCTGCAGACGTAGCAGCGTTTACTTTCTGGAATGCTACTGCATAAATCTGTGGTAATGTCGATACAGAACGTTTTGCAGCATCTGCAGATGATTTGCCAAAATTGCTCATAATCTTGGTCATGGCAGAATTCAATGTGCTTTGCTTAGATTCAATGCCCTTAACCAGACCTTCCACCGTATACTGTCCAACCTGCATAAACAATCTGGATGGGGAATGGATCTGTAGAGCATCAGTCGTTCCCTGGTACAGACTAATACCAAGGTTTCCACCAGCTATAGCCGGCTTCGGACTATTTGACACCTCATCTGTCACTGCATCAACCACATTTGTTCCAACATCACTAAACATGGTAAAATCAGCTTCATCCAATGCCTGTGCCATAGTCCCAAGCACACCAGACTCTCCTTTGATGTAATCCCGTAATGTCGCCTTATCCGCATCTGATAACTGCATGGAATCCACAAAAGTATGACTGATGGAATCATATGCCTGTTCCCACTGTTCCTGTGCTGCCAGAACTTCATCCACACCACTGTTCATCATGTCACGCAATAACGGTAATGCCTCCGGACCGGTAGCACCGATTGCATTCAGATAACTTTCACTGACTCCGGCATTGATGGCCTGTGAATACAGATCAGCAAACTCCTGTGTTTTCTGAATGGTATCTGCCTGATTCTTTTGTACACTGGACCATGTTGTCTCATTATCTTCCTCAATTTTGTCATTTAAGGAACCGAGACTGTCCGTCATTGTCTGATAAGCATCCGAAATCCTGTCAACAGTGGCTTGTTGAGCGTCTGAAAGACTATCCAGACTAATTTTTTGCTGTTGTGTGTTGTCTGATGTTGCCTGCGATGCTGCCGCCTGAGATGAAGCAACAATTTCACTGTATTTCTGTTCCTCAGCTTCCAGCTCTTCCAGTTTTCCTTTTAGCTCAGTCTGTTTTTCTCCCATCTCTTTCATGGTCTTGTCATATTCGGCATATGCTTCTCCATTTGAAAGAGCTTCTTGCTTTTTCTTCTCGGCTTCAGTCGTTGCATTGACCGCATCCTGCAAATCTGCTTCCACCTGTGCCTGATCTTTCAGGACATTGGTTAGATTCTCTGCCGCTACAGAGGCTTCATCAAGTTTCGCATAGGCATCTGCTTTCTCCTGCAATGCTTCACTGGTCATATTCAGCTGATCTCTTTCTTCGCTGTAAGCAAGATTCAATCCATCTACAGAACCGTTTAAAGTTTCCACCAAGCCTTGTAACTTTGCTTTATCTTCCGCAGTTTTGCGCTCTTTTTTAGAAAGTTCCACAATCTGATCAATCAACTTTTTATTGGCAGATACAGTTGCTTTGATATCATCCAGTTCCTCTTTCCGGCTGTCTTTATTGGAATCAACCGCTTCTGTATGCTCATCAATAGCATCAACCAGTTCTTCACGGTGTTTCTTCTCCTCCTGCATTTTCTTATCCAGTTTGCTTATAATCTTCACAAGAGCAACAATTCCAGCTATGCACACTGTGATTGCAGCGACAACCGTACCGATTGGATTGGCTTCCATAGCTGCATTCCAGATTAACTGTGCTGCTGTGGCAAGACCAATTTCACCGGAAAGCACACCTACTGCTGCTGTTTTTACAGCAATCGCCACATTGCTTACTTCTGCCGCTCTGGCACCAGCTGTCTCAGCTGCTGTATTCGCTTCCTGTGCAATCGTCTCTGCATTGACAGACATAGCTGCCGCTTTATTTGCCTGCGCCTGGTATTGTGCCGCAATAGCCGCTTTTCTTTCTGCGTCTTCACTTGCCTTAGTTGCTGCCGCATTCGTAGATTCCGCTATTGACTTTAATTTTGCAGCTTCTGCACTGAGTTCCGTTGAAGTTGAAGAAGCCGCACTAGCTTTCGCCTGCGCTATATCTGCTTTTTCCTGTGCCTTAGCTGCTTTTGTCGCAAGTGTCTTAGCTGCTGTCTGTGCTTCCTCTGCCTTTTTCTGTGCAACACTGGCTTTGGTGCTTAATTCATGTGCACGTGTAGCCGCAATTGTGGCTGCTTCCTGTGATTTCACAGCTGCTGTCTGGAGATCCATAACACTCCGCATTGCCTGCAGTCGTTCTTTTCCCTCTTTCCAGACGGTATTTAATCGCTTAACCTTGTCATCAATAGCGATTGCCGCTTTGTATGCCACAAAACCGCCCGTTGCCGTTCCAAGTACAGGAATCAGTGTATCCAGATTGTTGGTCACCAGCTTTACTCCAGGAGCCGCAATCTTCACGAACTTGCCAACTGCTTCACTTGCCACGGTAAATGCAGTATTCACACCAGTCTTTGTGGTCTCCAACTGTTGCTGGAAATTCGGCAGACCAGCTTCGGTCAAACTGTTGTCTGCGGAACGGATCACTTTCTCCATTCCACGAACCACTGCTGTATTCAGATTCTGGAAAGATGTTCCAATACCGGCACTGGCTGTTCTCGCACGTTCTGCAAATCCATTTACACCGCTGTCCAATTCAATCAGCTTATTATTGAACTGGGTAAATGTAATTTGTCCACTCTGTAATGCTGCATACAAATCATTCTGTGCCGATTCACCGGCATATCCAAATGCCTCTGCCACATCATATAATGCTGGTCCCATCGTCTCCTGCAGAGTTCTCCAGGATTGGAGATCAACAGAACCTTTGGAAAGCATCTGAACATACTGTGTCAGACCTCGTTCCGCGTCTGCCGTAGCTGCACCAGATGCCAGGAACGCATCATTTAATGCAATGGATGTTTTTGTTGCTCCATCCAGATCTCTGGTCAGAACCGCAATTCCCTGCGTAGAAGATACGATGCTATCCAATGAAGTCGGCAATCCGTCAATTCCGGTTGATAACTGATCCATGGACTTCTGTGCATCTTCCGCAGAAAATCCAATCTGCTGCATAACTTTCGGATACTGGTTTAAGGTATCAAATCGTTTGATTGCTCCATCCACGGAAGATTTCACCTTATTCACAGCCATATCCACCACTTTAAAAGCACCTGCGCCTTTGGCAACATCCATCAGGCTTCTCTTCGACTGTGTTGCTCCGGAATCAATCTGATCCAGTGACTTTGCCGCTGCATTCATTTTTGTGGTAAATCCCTGGTCTGCTACACTTAAGACCGCCTGTACACTATAGCTTTCCATCCTTTTTCCTCCTTTCCTTCTGCATTCTTGCCGCCTGCATCAGACGTTTGCCAATTCCATGGCACTTTACCGGTTTTCCAGTCATCGCTTCTTCCACTTTTTCATCGTAATCAAAAAACTGGCTAAAATTTTTATACACCGGAACTCTCTTTCTGCCCTGCTTTTTCATGGCCTGCACATCCCAGCTCTGCCATGCCAACAAATGCAGCATATATTCATGATCTACCTGCTGCAGTCTGTGTGATTTCATTCGCACGCAGTATTCATACATTGTCATGCGATCAATCTCAGTAAAATCATGCATTCCAAGATAGCGCAGACTGTTCAGGACAATATTGTCGTAAGTTTCCAGTGAAGATGTTATTTCTTGTTCGCCACATCCATCAGTTTCTGCATCTGTGCCATCTTCGCCTTCGTTGCGTTGTGCTTTTTTAACTCATCAATCACCTCTTCATACAGAGCATCGATGTCGTCCACCTGATCAATGTACGCATCCACTTCTTTCAACGTCGGACGTTTCTTTTCTGCACAGGTTCCCTCATACAGAAATTCAGCTAATGTTACTGCATCGTTATCCAGAAGCATCGGTACCTTTGTTTCCAAACCGGTTCCAAACTTAACACCAGACTGGCTTGTTACAAAATATTTTTCATCCAGTTTTCTTACAAATCCAATCCCGAAATGAATCTCATAATCGTTTCCATTGATATTTAAAACCATGTGATTTTCCTCCTCATTCAAAAAAGAGAGCAGCCTACGCCGCTCTCCCTATATCAACTTTTACGCTCCAGTTTTCTGAGTATCTGCAAACACATACTCCGCCGCTTCCTGCTGCTCTGCAGTCACGGTTACATCTCCGCGTTTTCCCGCGCCATTCAGACCAAAGGTCAGTGATAATTCCACAAAATCATCTGCAGGAGATGTCTTCTCAAAACTGGTCAGATATCCCTGGAAATACATGCCTTTGAACTTATTAGATCCAGAAGAAGCTTCCGCAAGATTTGCTTCCCATACTTCCATCAGTTCATCATTGTCCATTGCATCTTCCAGTTCATCGATCAGTTCATCCCCTTTGGCAAGGATGGATGATACGGTGATCTCTGTCTCCGTAGTACCCGGTGTACGGATTGGTCCATCCTTTGTCATGGTAGAATCCGCATCTTTACTCTTGGTTCTTCCGTTTTCCGTTGTAAATGCAATCGTTTTTGCATCATTGCTTGCAGCTTTTGATTTGATGCGGAACAAGTACACGATTTTTTTACCCTGTACGGCTTCCGCAAATAACTGCAGTCCCTGTAATTCTCTTACTCTCATTTTGTTCCTCCTAACTAAACCAGAATTCCACTTCCAATATTCCATGCAGAAGTGGCTGTTTTGTCGTTGTATCCGGCACAATCCTCTGTGTCACTTCTTTCAGCATCCAGGAATAATGTGCGGTATGTTCCAGCTTTTTACAAATACTGGTTATTTCAGACAGCAACCCCGATACCGTTCCACGCTGTCTTGGATTGCTGTGCCAGACATTGATTATCTGCTGGCAGCTCCCAATCCGGTTTGATTTTGTCTTTTTTGTATTCTGTTCACTATCTCCCAGATATACAAACGGATATGGTGTTCCTTCCGGCGGCAGAAATGTATCATACACACCGGTATCCGTATCCTTATACTTTTTTCTCAGTTCAACCAATAGTGCACTGAATAATTCCTGCTGTGGATCCATCTTATTCCTCACTTCATAAGTCTGCTCAAATCACTTTTGAACTGTTCCTTCTGCGCATAATAAGCAGGGCGCATAAATGGCTGTGCATTCATGAACCGTGTGCCCCACTCCACATACGGTGCATATTCTGCCGTTGCTTCGCTTTCTGCAGTCAACACACCATCACGAAGCACCAATGAAATGCTACGTTTCAATGTACCGGTATCCACCGGAGCATTGCGCTGTGCCTTAGCCTGCAGCTCCGCACCGTTCATCTTTACAACACGTTTCACCGCTTCCAGCTTGCCATTCTGCTGCAGTTTCTTTCTTAACGCATCTGTTCCTGTTACTGTCAGTTTCATGTCTGCACCTCACTTACGATCAAACACTGCTTTACCCGCAGATTCCTTACAGAATCTACCTGATACAGCTTATCTCGAATCCGAATATGATCATACGGATCCTGATATCGATTCTGTAGATGGATAGTCAGACTTCCCTGCTGGATTTTTCCATACACCAGAGTCATTGTCTGTGTTCCTGTATCCATGACAGATGCATAGCGCAATGTTTCCTCTATGGTATCGGCTTCATAATTGCCAGTTTCTGCATCGTATTCTCCTGGTGTGATCTTCCGGAAATAAATCGGTGTATCGTATCTCACAGGAATTTCACCCGCCCTTTCGTAACCTCTTTCTGACTGTCCAGATATGCCTGTATATCATCCATATACCCGGCAAAATCATTTGAAGACCAGGACTGACTTTCTCCCTCTACGGTATGGGAAGAAAGCCCCTCTGATCCGATTTTATTGAATCGAATAACTGAAACATCCAAAATAATGTAACTCATTTCCTCTGGTGGTTCTAAACCGCCAAGCAGAAACTTTAACCGCCTCTTTGTGGCATCCAGAATCAAGTTCAGCTTTTTATCCTGAGACGTATCGTTCTCCTGTATTCCAAGCAACATTTTCAGATTTTCCAGCATATCCCCACCTCATTACTTTCCGGCAGTTTCTTCCACTTTTTCAATCAGCGGAACTCCCTGTTTGTTTTTCTCTCCGGCAAGCTCCTCAAGTCTTGCATTTGTCACTTTTACACCTTTCCGGGGAAATGTATCCCCCGGATGGTATTCATGATCCGCATCATGCAGATCTGTAAAATATTTGATTACTTTATACATTGGCAGCCTCCTACGCTCCTGCATTTACAGTAACGGTAACATCTCCGGAACGAACAGCCTTATAGTTCTGATCACACTCAACCAAAGTAATGTGATGAGCTGCTGTTGACGCAATCTCGGATTCACCATCCCATTTAGACCAGCCTTTCACATCCATGCCATAAGTCACAGAAGTTGCCGCTGTTGCATCTTTGTACTTCCAGCAGTTTTTCGGAGACATAAGCTGCTCTTTTACGGTAAGTTTCGTTTTACCTGTCTCTGAACCTGCTGCAGATGTCACATTGAGAGTTCCAAGTGTCTGTGTATCAGATCCACCAACAGAAATATAGGAAATCGCATCCAAATATTCACAGAACAGGCGCAGACCCATAATAGCGAACATGTCCGAAATAGCTCTTTCATAAGTACCCTGTACATGGAATCCGATGAATCCGGTTGTGGAATCTGTGGTATACTGCAGACCAGCTTTTACAAACTCAGAATCGCCCGGATCAACATAATATACAATCATGTTGTTGAGCGGAGTTGCAATAACCACACCTTCCGGAATCTGCGATGTCATAAACACAACATCTGCTCCCATGAAGTTTTTCATGTATTTAAAACCAAACGCTGTCTGTACGGTGATATCTGCCGCGCCAAGATACTTATACACATCAAGAGTGTTTACCCATACAGCGACACCGGTTGCTGTACGTTTCATTTCCTGGAACTTATTTACAACCTTTCCGATTGCCATCGCAAAAGCCATCTGCCATGTAGATTCATGGCCAACAAGGGAACCCGCTTTTAACTGTGCATAGAATCTATCGGATACTACATTGGTCAGATCAGATTTAAATTCCTCATCTGTGGACTGTACCGCCGCATCATAGCCTCTCTCTGCGATCGCTTCAAGAGAAACACTTTTACGGTATTTCTCGATTTTAATGGTATCGAAGTTCTGCTCCTCTACCGTGTACTGAGATAACGGGATCTCATCACCTTCCGGAACGTCACCAGACTGTAAGGTACCTTTTACTTTCTTTGTCTTTAATACGGATCCGTTCTCTTTGCGAATCATTCTGGTGATTCCCAGAATATCCAGTAATGCCTGCAGATTCTTACCAAAAGATGTGACAAAGTCAATTTCTCTAGCTCTTACCTGAATCTGGTCCTGTCCTGTTAAACCTGCTGGTGCCGCAAACACCTGCAGTCCTAATTTTTCAATATTATGCATTCTCTGTATCTCCTTTACTGAAATAACTCCATATTCTCTGCAATCAAACGCTGTCTCTCCGCAGGATTTGTGATTGCCAGAATCTGATCTTTTGTCATGTTTCCTTTTCCACCACTTCCTGCCTTTGGTGGATTTCCTTTCAGTGCATCTTTCACTGCCGCCTGCACTGCTGCCTTGTACATCTTCGCAAAGGCCTCAACGGCTGTTTTGGTATCCTCTGCATTTTCAGATACCAGATGTCCCAGAAGTTCATCCGGGATATTGATTTCTTCGTCAGCCAGCATCTTCCGCGCTGTCTTTGCCATCTCTGTGATTGCATTCTGACGTTTCAGATCAGCCAGTTCCTTTTCCAGTTTCTTATTCTGGTACTGTGCCTTTTCCTCTTTTGTCATCTTAGCCAGTTTTTCCGCTTCTGACAGCTGGTCGTTGGTCAGCGCCTCCCACTTCTCCTGTGCTTTGGTCACTGCTGTGTTGACTGCTTTCTGTACTCTGCGGTCAAACTCTGCCTGATTTCCCTCACCCTTTAAGAAATCATCAAAAGATAATGCGCCGTTATCTCCAGAACCTGTGCCAGCTCCACCACCGTCTCCATCTCCGGATCCGCTGCCATCTCCACCACCGTCTGCAAATAACTGCAGGTTGCTCATTGGAACTCTCCAATGCATATTCATAAATTTCATAAGTTACCTCTTTCTGCTCCAACCCATTCACTTAAGCCCAGGTCATTGCGTCGAACCATAGTTTTACGACATTCCGGTCACATCAGTTACACAATCCGAATATTTTCCGGAAATTCATTAACAATCAACTGAATGCCAATGAAAAAGGAATCTACCAGAGTTTTTGACTTTTCTGATAAATTCCCATATTTTATATCAACCCATCCGGGACTGATATCGTATTTTATTTCATCTTCTGTCAGATCCTCCACAGATTTGATCAGTGTCTGTGCCAATGCCGTTGCGCCGGCGCAAACAATATCATATCCAAATGCCGCATATCCCGCATGCCCTGATATTGTCACACCATCGTCACGGACGTTCACTTCAATCAAATGCACCACCTCCTGTCGTTCCGGTCATTCCCTGCCGGTGGGAGATATTCTGGATCACCGCCTTTCTACTTTGGATTGGTTTTCTTGCGTCCTTTTGACTTTTCTACCGGTGCCGTTTCTTCCGGAGTTTTCTCTGCATCTTCTTCCGGAGTTTTCTCTGGAACTTCCTCTGCTACTTCTTCCGCAGTTTCTTCTACATATTCTTCTGCCACTTTGGCTCCGATTAGAACCTTGGCGCGCTCCTCAGCGCGTTCGATGATAGTGCCGGCGGCAATATCAATATCTTCTTTTCTGTCATGATAGGTTGTTGTTACTTTTAATTTCATGTTTCTATTCCTCCTTACTCAAGATTGATACCTTCCTGTAATGCTCTGGTTTCCAGGACTCTCAGATACTCGCCCATGTAACGCTTCTGTTCCATAAGCAGAGCTTTCGGGCATGTTGGTGTGAATTCCAGCTTACCAGCATCCCACTTCACCAGCATTTTGTGCAGGCCATCGTGTCGGATCTTGGTCTGCTGGTACTCAGCTTTGAATCTTTCCTTGTAGTCAGAACTCTGCATAAGTTCAATGGTGTCTTTTAATTCCATGTTGTTCTCCTCTCTACGCTACAATACTTTTGATTCCGTAAGCAATCGCACAATCATGTTCGATGATGCATCCACGGGCATCGTTCCAGCCCGGAGCAAAATAGGCCACGTCTGCATCTGCCAGAAGCTCCAGTGATTTTCCAAGAAACCACAGTGGTTTTGCACCGACTGGTGCGCTCTGAAAAAAGGAATCAATCACTTCTACCGGTTCTCCTACCAGTTCAGATGCTGCTTCGACTGCTTTGGCACGTTCTGCCTTGATTTCCTCGTCAGTCTTGCCACGCATCGGCTGGCTGATAAATAATTTTTTCATGTCTACCTCCTACTCCTCTGTATGGCATGTATTGGTTAATTTACCGTATACATCTTCGTACAGCTCCTGTTTGTCACCGTTGTAGGTGTACTCCGCATAGATACCATCTCCACTGATTGTGGTAGATGCTAAACACTTGTAATTCTGGAGTGTTTTACAGGACCAAACCACAAATACATTGCTTCGGTCAATCTGCACCTCCGGTCTGTTCTTGTGGTACCATTCAACAAGTTTCTTCTGTGCAATACTCTCAAAGTGCGCCATTCCTGTGATAATCATGTTTTACCTCTTTCTTTCTTAAAAATGCGTATAAAAATACCACTAACCATTTCTGATCAGTGGTATCTATAACTTATTCTTTGCTTCTTCTGACAAGCGCTTGAAAATTTCCTTGCATTTCTGATTAAATTCTTCTTTTTCTTCCTCTGTACGTTCCTTGGGATGAAGAAATGCTTCTTTTTTCTCAGGTGACATATTTTTCTTTTCCTCTTCAGAAAAATGTATATACTCCAAGTCAGTCCGCAATAAGAAACATTCATGAGGAGATAATTCATTTTTCCTACGCTGTTGCTCATCCTCTGAAAGCAACAACCACTCTCGTGCTGTTAATGCCATTATTTCAATTCCTCCAAAAGTATGTAAAATCTTCCATCCTCTTTGATTTTGTTAATTACCTTAAATTTTGTCATGTATGGATAAAGCACTTCATTTTCCATATCATTTAGTCCTCTAAGGTCTTTCCCATTTTTCGCATTTTGGATATAAATCTGTACCTGTGCATCCTCATTATATACATCTCTTTTGGTCGTTGACAAGTATTGTTTTGGAATATACTCTTTTCCTACCTCAAATTCATCAAAGTATTTCTGTGCATCCTCTTCAAACAAAAATGTTACGGAACGATTTAAATTTCCTTTATAACTTGGTAGTTTTTCAAGTGCCGCATCCAGATTCTTGATCCATTCTCTTTCAATATCTGTCAATTCTGAATTGGCGTTTCTTCGCAACTTATCATTGAGTGAATATGAATCCGGACTTATATATCGTACAACTGCTGCCTTTTCATTTAACGTAAGTCTGCTTTTCTGTTCTTCCAGCCACTTATCAAATGCCGATCTATCCATGTAAGCACTTGTAGAGCATCGGCAATGCGGATGCATCGGCGGTGCATTATCTCCCGGCATCATATCTTTTACCAGAAAATGTTTCTGATCCAGCGCACGGCAGGCACCGCAGGCAGTTCCAAGTGCATGAAACTGATATTCTTCATAATCATTTCTTTCAAACGACAGCTTTTGTGCTTCCGTCTGCACTCTGGCTAACTCCGTGATCATTAATCTTTCTGCATTGTATTGACTGACACCAAACCGTTTTTTCAAATGGGTAGCAAGTTTCCTTGGATGCTGACCTCTGATCAATCCTGTCTGCAACAAGTTCGCCAATTCTGCTTTCAACATGTCCTGATGCATCCAGACACGGTCCGAAAATGTAACATTCTGAAATGATGCATTTACAAGCGCATCTGCTGCTTTTGCATTATCCTGAATCGTTACTCCAAGTATTCCAGCCTGCCGCTGAAACTCATCCATTGCCCGCTTTGTAAGCGTTTCATCAAAAAACTGCTGAAGTTCATCAAATCCAGATACCATTTCCAGACCAATGTTTGCTTTCAGCAGTTCCAAACGGTTTATTTTCATTGTAGCATTGTACAGGCGCATCTCCTCATTTGCCTGCTTGGAAAAATCTTTCTCTTTCACATACTTTGCAGCTTTTCGTGCATATTCTTCAATATCAAGCTGAGACACTTTCTTTTTTGCTTCTGCCAGAGTAATTCCCTCTTTTCTGGCATACTTCACATAAAAGCCGTTGATTTCTTTCGTAATCTCATCCTGCATGTTCCGGAAGATTTCCTGAATACGTTTCTGATATTCCTTTTCCTCAGTAATGTTATGCTTTCGCTGAGCCGCTTCCCTCTTTTTCCAGTACTCCTGTGATGTCACCTGCTGCACCTCCGAACAATCCTCTCATAACAGCATCATCCTGATTCTTTTTCTGTTCTTCCTCAAGCTTATCTATCTCCGCCTGCACATTATCCACAATAGACAATGTACCAAGCTGAGTTTCCTGTGATACAATTCCATCCAGATTACCGGCAATCTCCGTCTCTTCCAACACATTCGCCGGAATATTCGGTGTGAATTTGTAATGTAACTTCACCCAGTCTTCATTTTTCATACCGGAAACTGGATTTGAAAAGATCAGACGATAGCGTCGGTTCATTCCAGAAGTAAACTTTCGCTCTTTTGTCTTTTCAAGATTGTGCATCGCCTGTAACTTGTATTTCATGGCAATTCCGGAACTTGTCCCAAAATTTTCATCTGAAATATTGGCAACCATGCTGATATGAAAAATCAGTTTTTCCAGTCGATCAATCAGATGCTCCTGTGTCGTATCACCATCTGGCTTCTGCAAAAAATCCACATTCAACTTGTCAGCCTCTCCATCAAAATTGATGATCCTGTCATCGCGGATAGACTTTACATCATCCTTATCAAGATACGCTCCCAGAACTTTCAAATAGGCATCCGCAAAATAATCCACATCATTGGCTTTCTCACTGATTGCCTTATTGTATGCATTGATCATGGTCAGTACTGGTTCGAAGATTCCTATCCGCTCCCGGTTTTCCACATACTCTGTCGCTGGCACTCCCTCAAACCCATGCTTCTTTTCATCCTCATCCCACACAAGTTTTCCTTTTATGGTAAACCATCGTACATTCTCATCATCTGATAGACTTCCATGCAATACCTGATCATCATCGATATACAGTCTCACGAAATACCGTTCGCGCTGCAATACCGAATCATCATAGATCATAAATCCATCCATGGGTGAGAGATATGTAATTCCAACGTTTCCGATTGGATCCACATAATACATTTCATATCCATTTCCAAATATGCTGCATAATTTTGACAATTCCGCGTTGTTATCATCCTGATCATTGTACTGGTCAAGAAATTCCACATATTTTTTTATATCTTCTGCTTCTCCATCTACTGAAATCTTGATAGGATTTCCTAGGAAGAATCCGTTCATCGTATCGACAATGTATTTTGCAAAATTGACAGCAATTCGGTTGTCCGGCTTCCACGCAGGTTTTTCCTTTTCGTGAAAAATCGGATAATCTGTCATATATGCATCCCAAAGCTTCTGCAACCGGAATGCGCATTCTGCATCGTGTTTTCGGATAAATTCCATCAATTTATCATCTGTCAGCGTTTTTTCTGCTGCCAATCTATATATCACGCTATATGCCTCCTTTTACCTTTCGATTCAACCGTGGACGTTCGCCCAGAATTGTATATACAAAATATCTCACTGCATCCATGGCATGATCATACTGTTTCACCGGCTTGTCCTCACCGTGTTCTGCTGCCTTTGCATCCCAAATATAAGAAGCAAATTCTTTGATCGTGTCCTGACAAATGTTTGAAAATACTATTTTCAGCAAGTTCAGTTTTGTTGCTACCAGACGGATACCATCTGCCACATCATTCTTGGCTTTTATTACCCTGTAGCCGCGTTTTGTTAATTCAGCAATAAATGATGCTGCTGCCGGATCTACGATCACAGCATTGATATCTGTCCCAGACAGCCAGCTTTCCAGATCATCTGCGTATTCTGCATCGGTCTTCTGCTGACCTTCTTCACGTCCGGAATAGTAATATTCCCGTGTGCAGTACCAGATGCCATCTGTTCCCTGATTCCAAAGCAAAAACACCGTTGCATTTTGGGTACCGTAATCACAGCTGACATATCTGTTGCCATCAAGTAATAAATCACTGAATGTTTCCGGATCTGCCACATGACGTTCTTCACTGAACATGTCATAGATGATGCCCTCAGCCATCGCCCACAGTCCAAGAATATAACGTCTGTAAAATACCCCGGTGTACATGCTACGGTATCTGGCTTTCACCTTTTCTGACAGGCTCAAGTTGTCATCCATTGTAAAATGCAGATACAATAGATGCTTTTCTTTACGTTTATCTATCCAGTTCTGTTTGAACCAGTGATATGGACCATCTGGATTGCAGTTGAACCAATACTTGGATCCATCCACAGAGCATCGACCAGTCGCCTGATTCACAAATGACTCCGGCATCAATGCCACTTCATCAAAAAAGACCCCAGCCAGAGTAATTCCCTGGATGAGATCCTGTGATCGTTCATCTTTTCCACCAAATATATAAAAATAATTTTCTACGCTGCCCCTTGAGATAACCACCAGATTGTCTGCCCGGTGATCCGTTACCCGGTATCCTCTGGAACGAAGCATCAATTTCAACCAGAATAGTACGTTTCTTCGGAACGAACCAATTGTCTTGCCGCACATAGCAAAATTCTGACCGTTAAAGCTGCACATCGCCCACAATACAAATGACAACGACATGCTCACTGTTTTACCGGATCTGATTGCGCCATCTGCTATAATTCCGTCATAGTCCTTTACCGGCGAATCCTCCGTCCACCAGTTCAGTACTTTGCGTTGCTTCTTGGAAAATGGTTGGAATTTGAAAAACTGTTTAATCTTCCGCATCTGACCAATCCTCTTCTGCTGTTCCCTTTAATGCCTCAAGGAATCCATCATCTACCACTTCTGTATCATCATCAAGCTGAGCTTTTGCTTTGAGCAGTTCGGTCTTTGCAGTAATCTGTTCAACTCTTGCTTTCTGCTCCTCGGTTGCCATATCCCAATTTTTATGCAATAGATCCTCGTAACGGTTAATCATTCCCTCCAACGTTTTTTGCGCCCTGGCCTGCGCGGATAAAAAATTGGCTTGCTTATCCCATGCCTGCTGTATTTCCCATTTTTCAGAACATACATTTCCTTCGCTTTCTGCTATCTTTGTTGTTGTCACATCATTCCGATCATGCACATACATAATCTGCTGTGCCCTGATAATGGCAGCATAAGCAATCTGGATCTGGTCCCAGAGGACATCCAATGGATTTTCTGGCATCTCCTGAATAATGGATAGTGTTTCTTCCGGAAGATACTTTGAAAAGAATCCGTGCTTCTCTGCCTTTTTATTTCCCGGCGGACCACCTTTTCCATTTTTGTTACCAGGCTGCCCGCCTTTCTTTCTATTCGAACGCTCGCTTTTCTTATCCGAACGTTCGCTATCCCATTTATGAGTACACTTCCATCGCCGAACCGTCCCTTCCGGTAAATTTAGTTGACTTGCAATCTCAACTAATTTCACACCTTCCAGATACATGACTTTTGCCTTTTCGATTCGCGGATCTGGTGCTCTTGCCATGTACCTTCACCTCTCATTCGTCGGTTTTGTTGCATAAAGAAAAGACAGCAGGTAAATCCTGCTGCCTAATCAATGCTAAATTCTGCTATTTATTATTTTCTATAAATTCTTTCATCATGTTCGTTAATTGAACACCCATTGCAATTCCTTTTTCCTTGCATGCTGCTTGGAACTCCTCTGCCACTTTCTTATTAACCTTATAGGTTTTTGAGATCATGCCGGCTTTTTCATCCCATCGATCCTGTGGTCTTTTCTTTTTTTCTTCCATGATTTACCGCTTCCTTTTCATTAATCTTCCAATTACGTCCACTAACATATATGCGCCCGCACACATAAGTATCACAGAAGCATATATATTTCTTCCGGAAGCTATGAAAATAATCCATGCGGCAATTACAAATAATACATTAAACTTTGTACTTTTCATATATTTCAAGATGAGTTATAATTGATAAAAGGTTCGGGGCTTTCGCCCCTTACCTTACTTGAGAGCCTGTATAAAACTTGCAAGTCCTGCTAAGAACGTTCCTAAGGCTATTAGCAGTTCTATCACAAGTTTTATCAGGTTCTTTTTCTTTTTGCGTTTCCGCTTCTTACTCATCCTTATCTCACCTCCTAAATATACTATATCATATACGTGTACGTATGTCAATAATTTTCAGGAAAAAGTCATAAAAAGACAGCCTGTATTCAGACTGCCCTATTCAATGTTTGCTACTTATTCTTTTATGAGTTTTGCTATTTCAGAAAACAACTCTGATAATTCTAAACAATCTTGTTTTGTAAGTTCATGCAAAAAATATTCATCACATTCTTCTACTAGCCAAAATTCATCGTTTTTATTCTGTATTGAAAAAACTCTTTCACTATTTATTTTTTCAAGTACTGTTCTATATTTTTCAAACTCGGAATAATTACATATATTTTTTGCCATAAAAACTCCTTAAGCCACATCATAATATTCTACTCCGAACTATTATACAAACGAAAAAGACAGCCTATCGCTAGACTGCTTTTTGGGGTTTAGGAAAAGTAATGTTTTTTCTTTGCTCAGTTTACATTAAAGCATATTTTTTGCGAACATGACCGAACATTTTATGATTTTTTCAAATCTTTTTCGATTTCATCCAAGAACCGGTTGTGCCGCATCCGGCAATTATCCTCTGTGTACTTAATCTTGCGCTTTGGAAATGCCCGGTTCATTTGAATTGCTACCTGATACCAGGTCAGATCATCTATGTAGTAAAATTCAAACATCATCCGAAGTTCACTCTTTTCAATGCTGTTGATGTACTCCTCAGCTTCATTCATCAGTTCCAGAAGTTTTGCTTCCCGTTCTTCCAGCAATTTTCTTCTTGCATTCAGTGCTTTTCGTTTTCTGGATATTAATCCATCCGGAACCCCGCTCACTTTTACCGTACCAAGTGACTTTTTGCCTTTCTTTCCGCAACTTACAGAATCGGTTACGATGCTGTTTTCCAATCTTCCTATTTCGGATTCCAGTTTCTGGATCCGTTTTCTCAAATCTTTTATCTCTTCTTTCATATTCGCATACTCAACCAGAATCATCTTCTCCAACGGCATCGCCTCCCTTATTCCTCTCTTGCAGCTCTGCCCTGCTGCCACTTATCTGTATTTCACCTCTTAGTTGCTGCCACCTAAGATATGACAGGCTCCATTCCGGATTGCCACCCATGGATGCAAGGTAATCAAGTAATGTCACAATAGTTCAACTCTTTGTTTAACTGTTTAGTTGGTGTATCAGTTGATGTATCTGGCGGTTCTGGCAACCGCATCCAATGAGTAACTTTCCAGAATGTCCTGCTGCCTTTTAATTCCCAGTATCCTAGCTTTTTATAGAATTTTGCAAATGTTACATGTTTTAAATCCTGTTCTTTGCAACATACTATGTAAGTGCCGGATGATTCCGGTACTCTATCATCGGCAGAAATCCACCACTCTGTATCATAAGCTGTCGGCTGTTCATCTATAATCGATACAATACCGCAATACACTTCTTTCAACTCATCAACGCACAGGTCATATGATTCCTCTGTCTTTTTATGCAGTTCCCAAATTTTTGAGATCAAAGCATCGGCATCAATTAATCTCATTTCACATCACTCCAATCCAATTTCTGCCCGCACTCATTGCAATAATTACATTTTCTCTGATCGTGATGCTTATCCTGCGTTGCATTGTATCTTTGCCCTACAAACCATCCGCACACAGGACAACACCAGTCCTGCCATTTTTCAAACTTCCACTCATGTGGTTGGTCGCCTTTGTTGCAATGTATAATGGACTTTCCTGTTTTTAAGACTGGCTTCATTGCCACATCTCTGGAATCCCCATCCACAAACCGCCGAATCTCCGCTACTTCCTGCTGCAACTGTTCGTCAGTCTTTTTCATGATTCACATACCCCATCCTTCCTACAATTCCAGTGTTCTTTAGATAATCGTAATAATCCTGCGCCACTTCTTCGCTGACGTTAAACTCTTTTCTGATTCTTCCAATAGTTACACGCTTCTGGTCCTTCGCCCAGTTCTCTAATTTTACAGATTTGATAATCATCATCTATTCCTCTCTCCTGTATACTTTTGGCAGTGGCATCCATGCGTTTACAAATACTCCAAATGATGCATAGCTTGCATCATCATCTCCCGGATAAAATGCTCCGGATCCATCATCTTCTGTCTCATATCTACCAATATTTGGTAATGTAAGCCCCTCATTTTCAAACGATACCAGAACGTATTCTCCCGGATTTGGAAGTCTATCGTTTATGTCTATCCAATTATTTTCCATTATTTTTCCTTTCCACCTTGCCTTAATTCATCCAAGGTTATCCAAGCTCTAGGCTCTCACCAGCTCTCCGCTTGCTGCCATCTTCTCCAGCTCATTCATCGTGAATGATTCGATATAGCTAGTACGTTCTCCAAAACAAGTCGTAAAGTGCAACCGGAACCGAACAAACCGCTCATGTTCCGGGATATGCTCTACCACAGCCTTTACCCACTTCTTATCCTTAAGCTCTATTGCTCCACTTCTGTAAATTTTATATTTTTCTCCAACCTTAAACATTGCTCTTTCTCCTATCCAAGCGCAATCCTGATACCTGTTTCTTCCGCTAAGATCTGTCTGATATCTTCCTGGCTTACCCAACCGCCATTCAGGTACTCATTGATTAACGCTGCACATTCTTCCAGAAACTTACGCACTTTCGTTCCGCTCATCTTCTCTCTGGTGATCAACTCCGTGCAGATCATCGCATAAGTTGTGGATAATGCATCTGTGATTGTGATCAGTTTTACCTTGAGATCTCTTGGATTCTTCGGATATTCCATCTTTGCCAGATTCATCCGACACTTCTGAGAGAACTTTTTCGCTTCTGCTTCAACATCTGCGCCGACTTTTGCCTGCACCAGAATCGAGAACTCGCGAACATTCAACTTTTTCTCATAGTGTTCTTTCAGGTACTCATTGAAGATTCCCTGTACCCTTTCCAATCGTTTCCGACCAAATCCGAACTTATCATGCAGCGTCCACAATCCGATTTCCAAAACATGCTGCATCATTGTTACTGCATATCCGGCAACATACTTGTCATAAACATCCCGATACACAATTGCATCAATCTCATCTTGCATCCAGCTATACTTTGGTTTATTTTTTTTCTTTCTGACCAATTTGCTGCTCATTTCTTTTCTCCTCTGCCATCGCATTGATTACCGGCGCATAAGTAATTGCCATATTCTCAGCAAACTGCAGCAGCAGCGGATCGTCTTTATACTTTTCCACCAATACGCTCATCTGCTTGGTATACTGCCGCATATCTCCGTTTCTCCGGTAATCTTTATAATTCTTCCATGCCGTATTCATGACATCCTGTATTTTTTCATGCATAATATTGCTCCTGTTATACATCTTTTGTTACCAAAGTTTCCATTTTCGCCAATCTGTTACCGCATTTTGGTAACCTCTCAAACCCTTGTATTTACTGGCTTTATGGCACTTTTTGACGTTCGGTTACCAAGTTACCGCTACTTTTTCTATATAGGGAAAAAATATATATTCGATTCATACACATTTTATTTTTTCTATATAGGGTGAATTTTGCTCGGTAACCGGGTAACTTGGTAACTTTTACTTAAATGGCAGCTCCTCCTGCTCACATGTTTCCATCGCTTCTACGGATTCAAAACCATCTGCATCGATATTATCATTCAGTCTCAGGAACACGCATCTGATTGGATTTCCGTCTACTTTCTTCACTTTGGTCAGGCGATCTCCCTGTGTCTCAATTAAGCCGTTACGGTTCGCCCAAGACAAGAATGCTTTATCTGAAAATCCACCACTTTTACACAATTCTTTGAAAGCTTGGTTGTAAATAATGGCATATCCTTTCTCCAGAACACCCCATTTTTCCGTTTTTGTCTCAATATCAAATCGCTGGTTATTCATGGCGATCTTATCCTGCAGGTATCGATAACAGCGCTCATTGTCGCTCAGATCATCTCGACTGACCAAAACGCGTTTTGCTTCCTGCAATGTGATATAAGCTCCATCCCTGAATAAGTAATCTGTTGCTATCTTATCTGCTGTCAGCAGAATGGCTAACGACATACTCTGTTTCTGCATGACCTCATCATCATATAATTGATTCTGAAACTCCTTTTGAATCCTACGGATTTCTTCCACACCAAGATCTTTTAGGACTTCTATATACCGTTTTCCCGCCAGTCCATAGTTTTTCTTAGCGACTTCCGCTGTTTCCTGCGGATCAGCAAATACATGGTCCTGACACTCCACTTCCAGAATACGGTTGATTGCACCACCCTGTGATACATAAGAATTTAGCGGACGTTCCCCGTTTGTCAGTACACAGTTTTTCCAATGGTTCTCCCGGCTGATACCAAGCTCTTTGTTGGACCTGCTCTTTCCCTTTCCGGAACACAGGTCGTAAACCACTCCTTCGAAATTATCTCTGATCCTGCTGCTGGTCTTACTGGTATCGTCCAAAACCATCGGTAAATGATTCAGCATGTCCGCTTTTGCTTCCAACGCAACCTCTGTAGTCTTAAAATCGCCTATGTAAGCGGATTCATCCGGATTTGCCCAGATAGATGTTGCAACCATCAAAGATACTGTCTTGCCGCCTTCCGTCTCTCCCCAAAGATCAACGATGAACGGAAGTCCACCCAAAAGACTTACCAGTACGCTGGCAAACGATGCTGCCATCATGAATTTAATTTCCATCCGGTTTGACCGGCGCAGTTTTAAAATATGATTCTGCCAGAGTTTCCAATTGCCACGCTCTGATACACTGTCATAAACCTGTCGGAATCGTTGATCTCCATCAAATACGATATCTGTATCGTAAGGGATAAACTGCCCGCTGATCCACCCTAGCTTGCTGGTGGAATACTGTACCTTGATATGGCTGTCGTTCATATTTTCCACGTCTGATAAATATCTCACCAGCAGTTTTGCATTCTCAGATGTAACAGATATGCCTCTGCCCGAAAGAGAGACGATCTTGCTTGCTGATGTCACCATTGTTTTGGGAACGATGATCTCATTCCATGTTCCATTTCGCTTATATGCGATTTTTATCTGTTCTTCACCAGTTTCCAGGTTCTTCATTCGTTCGATTGGCAGAATCGGATGGTAACATGCTACAGCATCAATCTGACTGTCATTCTGTGCATATACCCCGTCTTCACCTGCTAACCATGCACCGCAGAACATGTTCTCATAAGGTCCATCAAAATTAGTCCACCGCTCTAGCATTGCAACCGGCTTTTCACGCTCCCGCCGTTTGTTTTCACGGTCAACTTTTTTATATGCTCTCAGAAGCTCCTCAAATTTTCCTTTTACACCAAGTTCCGCAGCGCGGTCTGTGAGGGATAAGATCAGACGTGCCTTCATAATCTCGTCTTCCTGGTCGAAGATCTCTATGAATACATCTTCGCCTAATATGGTATTTCTGTCATATTTCGCCAATGGCTCCACTTTTATCACCTCACTTTCAGTCCAGATAGCCGCCTATATATAATTGATACTGCAATGCATTGTAACAATCACACCAAACATCTGATAACGGCTCTGACTGTTCCATATAAGCTCGATAGATATCAATCAGATCATTATTCAATTTGCGTCTTTCGCGATTTCTCTGTTCTTTTTTTCGTTTCATTTCTTTTTGCTTTTCAGCACGGTAAATTGCCAGTTTTGAACTATAAGACGATTTTTTCTCATATTCTCCACCCAACATCAAAAATGCATCCTTAAACGATATGCCATAAAACTGTTCTAAGAAAGAAAAGATATCTCCATTTGCTCCGCAGCCAAAACAATGATAATCTTTTTCATATATCTTCATGGATGCCGTCCGATCACCTTTGTGGAACGGACACTGGATAAATCCCGCTCTGTTCGGTTCTGAGAGACCACATTTAATTAAGATGTCTCTCATGCTGTATGATTCTTTCAATTCCTCTTTTGTCATGGCAATTTTCCCAAATATTCTTTCAATTCGCGATACAAAATATCATGGATTACTTTTCCTGTCGTTTCTTCTTTACAGAAGTCCAACTGCATCCCATATCTTGCACGGAATGCATTTATGCTTGCAATAAGTGCCTGCGGTGGCATAAGACTTTTATATTTGCCGTTGTATGCTTTCTCCCAATTCCCATTTTCTACAAGCAGATAAATCTTTGTTCCAGCAGCTTTCGCCCGTTCAAATTCTCTTTCAAACCGCTTCCGTTCACGCCCGAAACATTGACACAATTCATCTAAATTCATTTTTCGCTCTATAACCACATGTTTTGTCAGGTCCACTTTTTCACCGTTCGGCAAATGGCAGACGCAGGAATAGTCCCCTGCGTCCAACATCTGACGTTCATACGGCAATCCGCATACCTGTAATCGCTGTTCCCGTCTTTCCGTGTCCTGCTCTCTGGTATCCATGATCAGCGTCATGGTCTTTAAAGATGCTTTTAAATCAAACGGTGTCATGATTAATTAAACGGCAGGTTCTCATCAATCCCGTCTGGTACATTCATCCAACCGTTGTTGTCTACTGCCTGCGCTGCTCCTTCATTATGTCTAAGTAACGTATCTTCCGGAATTTTAAATTTACCGGAGCGAATTTTCTCTACGGGTGTCAGACTGTGGCAATTGGTAAAGAACCCAGTATGACCGTTATAGTCGTATTCTTTGTTATTAAAAATTCCACCGATTACTTTTCCTTTTAACTTCTGCTCATCCCAGTCCCAGTGAAAACCATTGTTACTGTCTTCAAATGCAGCAATAATCGTTTTGAAACGTCTCTGTTTCCATGCATCCTCATCTGAGCCATCATCTGCCGGAACCCGAAGCCGGTAATTTCCTTTCCACTTTTTATCCTCACTTGCCTGATTTTCGTAATTTTCATTATAAAATCCTTTGTATTCACCCTCAGCGATATCGAAAGAAAGAATGATCACATCTCCCCAGTCATTTTCCTGATATTCCACATTTAAAACTCTAAGGATGTATCCGCCTGCCGGAAGTCTCTCCTGCTCGGAATACGGTTTTGCGCTTTCATAACCCTTTAACTTTTTCATTTAAAATTCCTCCAATGCTTTCATTACTTCTACAATATCGTTATCGATCTCCAACTGTTCAAATGCTCCCATTGGAGACTTAGCCGTGCTGTTGTTTGCCTGCGTTTCAAATTTATATGCACCATCCACGCACTTACTCAAAAGAACGGTCGTAAACTTACTTTCCAGGCAGATCTTATCCAGCTTTTTACCGGATGTCTTGATTCTGGTAAACATATAGCCAGCTTCGTCATGGTCCGTCTGTGTATGTGCCACAAAAATAATTGTCAAATCATCCCTATAGGAATATGCTTCGCATACCAGATCCCAGATGCATGCTGCCAGATCTACCCATTTGTCATATCCCTTTTCCTTGCTCCGGCGCATCTCATCCGCAATCATAAGACCGTTGATTGTATCCACCACAATGACTTTAATCTGCGGACACCCTTCTGCAATCTTCCGGATATACTGACGAACAAGGTTAGCATCATCACATACCGTATAATTTTTATTTTCTTTGTTGTACTGCTGTCTCCAGCCTTTCCATGACAAACCTTTTTTATCAGCATCGATATAATATGTAGATGCTGGATCAAGGTTTCTCATAGAAGTTGTTTTTCCTGATCCGGATTCACCGGCGATACAAATTACTCTGCTCATTTATTCCTGTACCTCCATTAAAAAATCAAAATCTTTCAGCATTTTCGCTTTCATTTTCTCGACATCATCTGGTGCTTCTGTATATTCCCTTACCGGAACCGCAAAAATAATGTCGCCACAAATCGGATATCCATGCTCCGGTGTTCCATAAAGGACGCTTCCTACTGCATTTACTGGCAGCCCTTTAATTAACCCGGATTCGTCAACAAAAATCATCATCGGCTCTCCGAAATACCGAAACATCTTCTCTGTCTTTACAGATTCAAAAAAATCACAGTCTAAAGCTTTCTGGACTTCTCGATAATCATTCAGATTAATGTCAATCACAGAAAGCAGGTTATCTGCAGTAATTTTTATAGTTTTCATAACATCCTCCTATCTGATCCGCAGCGATTCTCCCTGCTGCAGATGCGCCCATGATACTTCATTGTCTTTCAGAAACTTCTTGATTGCTGTCTTATCCAGCTTCGGATCCTGCGGAATGTAATACTCCTTTGGAATATCCTCCTCATTGTCGATCACAACCGCCGACGGATTCTTCTGAATGTTGAAACTAAACAGCTCTGTCTTGAATTTTGTCTTTCCGGTAAGCTGCATTGCGCGCTCCAGATTGTATTTGATTCCTTTGATGTTATTGGAAATTCTCTTTTTGTGCTGAGACAGCCGCTCAATCTCTTTGTCAATGGCTGCCACATTTCCTTCTAGTGAGTTCATTACCTTTGCATAGGCATCGGCTTTTTCCTCAAACTCCCAGTCAACGCCCTCCAATGTGTCATTGATCATGTGCTGATCCAGCGTTTCATCTTCTGCCATCTGGAGAAGTTCCAAGTACTGACCTGTGATTCCAAAAATATTCATAGTCTTTTTTCTCGCTTTCTATTGTTCTGTAGGCTTCCGCCTGTCTGCCCAACTGTGTTACATGTTGCGTGCGATGTTTTGCATAATCACCGCCGTATAAATCCATTGCTGTATCCATGTCTGCTCCCACTTCCACCGCCCTGCAGTCGGACGCTTGTTGTGTATGTAAAATTTATTTAATGGAGAAATATTCTGACAAACGTATCTGTTTATGTGTCGTAGTAGTCAATGAGTTGCTGTAAACGTCCGACTACAGGACGGTGGAAAAATATTTAGTTATTTCTTTTCGTGATTTTCAATCTGGAAAAAAGTAACTTCGCCATAAGCCACTCTCTTTTCAGAAAATCCACGCCTTGTCTCAAAACATATCGGCTGATTTAATGCCTCGGAAATTTTTTCAATGTCAGAAAAAACGTGAACCTCTTTATCTGTTGGAAATTCACTAATAAGCACAATACTCTCTGGCGCCATCTTCTTTACAGCTGAAAGTGTATTAACCGCTGCAGCAGCTGCCTCACACCACTCTTTAAGTTTCTTCAATTCTTCTTTTTCCATTTACTTTTCACTCCTCGTCTGCTATACTCCAGACATAGGTTTTATACCTATGTCATTAGTGTAAGAGCGTGTGATTGTCGAAGGTTTCACGCTCTTTTAATTTGTTCAAAATTATTCCTGCACCGGCAATTGCCAGACCAACAGCCGCAATCCCTAAAGCCACACAACCTGCTTGTCCTTTTGCTTCAACTCCTGCTGCACCGACCAAAAACGTCAGTATTCCGCAAGCAGTCATTCCAAATGCAATCTTATTTTTCATCTTTGGTATCCTCCAGATTCAATTCTTCGCTTGCCGCCACCATCATCATTCCAAAAGCAACAACTGCTCCTGCGATCAGTGCCAAGATTGCACCAACAAGTGTGTGTGGCTTCCGGAAATACAGAAACACAAATGCTACTGCTGCCACTATTGATATGATGATTCCGGCAATTTTAAGTTTGTTCATGGTTTTATCCTTCCTTTGCTTCTGGCATATTCTCCTGCTCAGCTTTCTCTTTCTTCACACGCTCTGCATGCTTCAGAAAGCGTTCCGCCGCCTTCATCAGTGCATTCTTGCGCTTCGTTCTCTCCTCTTCTGGAAGATCTGGGAAATGCACTCTGACTTTGCATCCATCAATGTTAAATGTCTTTACCTTGGAATATGTCATGCTCTCACCTTCCTCTCTTAGAAGATATGTATTTATGGGTTGTCTGGTTACGCTGCTTAATCAGAGAAACAAATCATATTTCTCCATAATCTCCATATACCACAAGTCAATCTTGGACTGATCCTGCGCACACTCGATCAGATGATTTCTCTCAGCCTTATCTATTACTCTTGCAAGTTCACTGTTGGAAAATAGTGTCTGGTTTTTCACTGTTCTCACCTCCTACACTGCCTCACTTACACCTTGCCTGGTTACTCGACTACTGGTATAATTGTTTCATCAAATGATGAAAGGAATGATTTAATATGTCTGATAGTTTTACTTGTCCATACTGCCAAAAAATTTTTGCTCTTCATTTTGAAACCTATAGTCATTTTCTTATTAACAAAGAAGGGCATCTACCTATGAAAGCTGATGCGTCAACGGTACGCATCGAATACTTTATTTGCCCAAGTTGTGGCAAAATATCTTTGTTTGCAACAGGTATGGGCGAGAACACAAACTTCCCCAAACGGCAAATTCTTCCTTTATCCTCCAGCAAGCAATATCCTGAATATGTTCCTTTTCAAATTCGCCAAGACTATCAAGAAGCATATTCTATCCTTGAATTAAGTCCAAAAGCTTCTGCAACTTTATCACGACGTTGTATACAAGGAATGATTCATGATAAATGGCACATTGTTCTTAAAAATCTCAATCAAGAAATTTCTGCATTAAAGGATAAAATAGATCCTACTTTATGGTCAGCTATCGATGCTCTGCGTCAACTTGGAAATATTGGCGCTCATATGGAAAAGGATATTAATGTAATCGTTGATATTGATTCCGGTGAAGCACACAAGTTACTTGCCCTTGTAGAAATTCTTATCAAAGACTGGTATATCGTTCCACATGAACGTGAAGAATTATTATCATCCATTGTTCAAATCAATACCGACAAACAACATGAGCGAAAGAAAACTGAGTAGGAAACTACTCTTTTTCTTTTATACACGGATCATTTTCCGCCAGTAAATTTCCATCAAAATCCCAATACTGTGTAACTACTCTGCAATTATCTTCTTTTGTTCCACTCCCTCTTAGGGACTGGGTTTCAATTACTTTGATTACTTTTGCCGAATCAGTTCCTCTCGGTCTTGACATCTCTACTCACCCCCTTCTACAACACATTCCTCTCTGTTGGATCACTGATCAGCTCATCATGCTGCCTTTTCAATCAATGGCACATATCCAACTTTTTTAAGTTCATCGTACAAGAACAACCTTCCCTTCTGCGTCCATTCAGTCTGCATCTTTGTATCCGGCATTCCGTTCGATCTGATAATATTGATTGTCCGGCTATGAACATATCCATTACTCTGATATTTGGAATACAGCACCCACTGATCACCAACTTTGTACTGGATTTTCAATTCGTTTAAAATACGATTAAACTTTCTGGCACTCATTCCATAATCTTTTGCAATCTGAGTTGTAAGCACCAACGATTTTGACTGTAAAATAGTGTCAACATAGTTTGCTTTCGGTTGTAACTCACTAATTACTTTCTGCTGCTCCACTACTTGTCCACCCAAAAAAGCACATCTTTCCTTTAACGAATCAATGGACTGGTTTGCCATCTTTAATGCTCTAGCCATAATCTGCTCTGGTGTGTTCCACGCTTTTTCCAAATCAATAAAATACTGACGAATCATTTTCCCTTCTGTTGAGCGCTGAATCATACAGATCTGCTTTGCCATGTCAATGGAAATATCTGCATCTTTTGATGGTCTTCCACCCTTTGAAGAGGTTTCGCTCATTTTTGAGCAAAAGTCTTTTCCTTCCTCAAATCCGTATTCACACATTCTTGGGAACCAATCCTTAAATGCAGTTCGAATATTCAGTTTTTCGTGTAAATCTCTTGCCGATACCGTCGGCTGATCTGTGTCATAGTTGACTTTTAATAAATCATTCATTTTTCTGTTCCTCCGTAAAAATTTTTCTCAGTTCAATTGCTTCCTCACTGTTCTGGAGAATGTTCTCTTTGAAAGAATTACAATCTGACAGCATTAACTGAATTAGTAATACAGCTTTTTGTAAGCCTTCCTTTTTACCATGCGCATATCCAGATCGATATACATCACGTTCTCTCGCATTTGCAAATTTTAAATTCATTTTTCTACTGCCTATTATCATGTTACTAAGTATCTTTTCAAGTTACTCCCGGGCAAAAAAAATTGAGATCGGATCATCAATTTTTAATTTTTCAATCATAATTTGAATCTCATCACTTCCAAAAACTCCTATTTTCATCTTTTCATAAAAAGTTTTTGGCGTAATTCCAATCATTTTTGCTATATCTGATTGAGAATATCCATTCTTGGCTATCACACCACGTAATTCAGATGTGTTAATCAAAATCTCACCTCCGTATCTTGTTAAGTTACTCAAAGTATAACACATTTTTGTAACTTGTCAAGATATTTTTTATTGCTTTTATAACATTTTTGTGTTATTATCAAGTTACCAAAGAAAAGGAGGGGTTTAGAATGACAGTTGGCGAACGCATAAAAGAAATACGAACGAGACTTGGATTGAGCCAAGTAGACTTTGCTGATAAAATAAATGTTTCAAAACAAACTCTATATAAATACGAAAATAACATCATCACAAATATTCCTTCAGATAAAATCGAAGCTGCGGCAACTCTTGGAAATGTATCCCCAGCGCATTTAATGGGATGGGATAATTGCGAAAATTCTAATAGCATTAATAATGACAATATTGCTAAAGATGAAAACGAACGTCGTTTACTTATGCTTTGCAGAAATGCATCAGAACATGAACCAGAAGACAAGAAAAGACTTGTAGATGCATTTGAATCAACTATTGATTTTTATTTAAAAACAAAAGGGTTAAAAAAATAGGAGGATGATATCTTTTGAATTCACCAGATTTTGAAAAATGTAAATCACGAGCTACGGAGCTGCTATATAACCAAAATCTAAAAGACAGAATTCTTAATATTCAAAAATTAGACTATGGTGAAAAAACAATCATTTTTGACACTATACAAAATTATGCACTACTTACGCATAGTCCACTAAAACTATTTCTGTCTGAAAAAAATGATATTTTAAAAGACGGATGCACTCTTGTTTTGGGTGATAATAGCTATTTAGTTCTTTATAATGCAGACACAACATATTGGGAGCATTTAAATTGGACGCTAGCACATGAAATTGGACATATTTATCTGGACCACACAGAAGATGGTCCGATAGAAGAAATAGAAGCACATTTTTTTGCAGCTCAATTATTTATGCCTGAATACAGTATTAGAATGATTCAAAGGGAGCATGGTATAGTAAAAGCAAGTGACCTAATTGAAATTTTTGGTGTTTCTCAAGAAGCAGCAGAAAGAAGAATTAACACCATGAGAAGATTACATTCTTATAAAGTTTCAGCTATCGATAGATCAATATGGGAAATTCAAAAAAGGCGTGTTGATTTATATTATCGTTGCAACCAAGATCGTTCTGAGTATAGATATTCATTAGATTATGAGCTGTACATGGAAGCTGAACTGGAACATCATTTTTTTATGGAGGCTTATATGTAATTTCGACTTGCTGGATATAATGCAGCAATAATGAAATTTAAGAAACCATAAAAAATTTTACGCTTTAAATACTATTAATGATAATATATGGTAAATACTGTCATTAAAGCAAAGGAGAACGTTATGAAAAAAATACTATCATTCCTACTAATTGCCCTCTTGTCACTATCTTTGATTTCGTGTGGTTCAACCACATCTGAATCAAAAAGCAATGATACGGATTATTTGTCCAATATTTCCAAAATATCACTATTTGGGATTGAAGATGGCGTAGTTTACTGGGATGTTAATTTATCCGCAGATACAGATTGGGGCGATGATGACAATTTCATGGAAGGATTAGCTTTATATGCCATAAAAAAGTGTATCGATGATGATGAAAGCAGTGGCTTTTCTTCATTTAACATTATGGGATATGAAAATGATGGAAATACTGCATTCTCATGGGGTGGAATAGATGGAACAGATGAAATTCGCTTTTATAAGGATGGTGCACATACTTTTAATTACAAATTAACATCAGACCAATATAAGGATTTGCTCGGATCTGTAACCTCAGATGATCAGTCTTCAACTAGTGATAACCAACCTTCCGTTTATCCATTGGAAATAACGTCTACATTATTAGATTCTGCTATCGAAGCACCTGCTACTATTTTTTCTACCCGCGCCGCTGAAAATGGTCTTTCTGGTACAGCTTATTATATTACTGGCACAGTTACAGAATCATACGCAGATGGATCGTCACCTACAGGCAAAATATATTTTACGGTATCTAGTGACAATGGAAAAATTGCTTTTATAAATATGATGGATTATGCTGACACTTCGAATTATTCAGAAGAAGAAATTGCATCTGCGCAAAACATTTACAGTTCGGGGTACAATAATAATTTTCCTCCACTTAACCAAGATATCACCGTATATGGTTTATATGTCGGATATAGTGACGTTCTGAATATGCCAGTATTTTATTATGGTTTAAATGAAGCTTCTCAAGAACTGTTGTTACAAGATAAATAAAATTCGCTCTTCCCCTGCTCCCTGTGAGCGGGGAAAACAATAAAACCTTGCAAATAACTCTATTTGTGTTTATTTTGTAAAATTTCTGTTAATTTTTAACGATATGTATTGATTTTTCAACTTATTGCATATATTATAATACATGTAGCAGAGGTTACATGTTAATAGTGCTCTAGGTTGTACGTCTCTCAGTATATGGGAATGACCGAACCCTAGAGCTTTTTTAGTATCTGGAGGATTACATATATGAGTTCACTACATTCACAGCAACATTTGAAAACAGCAATTTTGGTTGATGGCGGTTTTTACAGACGACGCGCACAAGCAGTCTTTGGTGATACCACAGCAGAAGAACGTGCCATAGAATTGGCAAACTACTGTAAACGTCACTTAAATTCTCATGGCGAAAACAATGATTTGTATAGAATCTTTTACTACGATTGTGCTCCATCCAATAAGCGTATCTATCACCCGTTTTTAAAACAACAGGTTGATTTAGGCAAAACAGACTTGTATGAATGGACTATACGCTTTTTTAACGAATTAAAAAAGAAAAGAAAATTTGCTATTCGATTAGGGAAATTAGCTGAAGAACAAGCTCATTATACTATTCGCCCGAAAACAGTAAAGAAGCTATGTAATGGAAGCATCCAGTTTTCAGATTTGCAAGAAAATGATTTCTGTCTTGAAATCGATCAAAAAGGTGTAGATATGAAAATAGGTTTAGATATTGCATCTATGGCATATAAGCATCAAGTAGATCAAATTGTTCTTATATCTGGAGATAGTGATTTTGTTTCTGCTGCCAAACTTGCACGAAGAGAAGGAATTGACTTTATTCTCGATCCATTAGGTGCTCCAATAAAACCAGATCTCTTCGAACACATTAACGGACTTCGTACATGCAATAAATCTTACACCACACATACTCATAAATAGAAAAAACCGGCTCCTGCAGCAACAGGAACCGGCAAGGAATAACATCCGAAAATGATACTCCCAATTAGCAAAAATATTGTATCATCTTCGGAACAGCTTCGCAAGCGGAACACCCGTTCCCCGCTGGCTGTTATTTTTATACCCATTTTTACATATTTTTACTTAGGAGGATGATGACATGCAGGAAACAAACATCTCTATCAATGAAATTATCATGTATCTGCGCAAATCCCGATCAGATGATCCGTATATGACTATGGAAGAAGTCCTTGCCCGGCATGAACGGCAGCTCCAGGAATATGCTCTCTCCTCTTTCGGATCCATCATTCCGGAAGAACGGATTTTCCGGGAAGTTGTTTCCGGTGAAACCATTGCGGACCGTCCGGTTATGCAAAGCGTCATGAAATACCTTGAGAGCGGTCAGATCAAAGGTGTGCTGGTCATTGAGCCACAGCGTCTCTCCCGTGGTGATCTGGAGGACTGCGGACGCATTATCAATGCATTTCGGTATACAAATACTCTGGTCCTTACTCCACCGAAAACTTATGACCTCTCTGACGAGTACGACCGAAAGTTTTTTGAAATGGAACTAACCAGGGGAAATGATTATCTGGAATATACCAAGAAGATTCTGAACCGTGGGCGGCTGGCATCCATCAAGCAGGGAAACTACATCGGGAGCATCGCTCCTTACGGATATCGCAAGATTAAAACCGGCAGTGGAAAAGATACCACACACACGCTTGAAATCATTCCTGAGCAGGCTGATGCCGTCAGAATGATGGCGCAACTCTACCTTGCAGGAAATGGATTCACACGGATAGCTGCGCATCTGGATTCTCTTGGAATCAAACCATTAAAATCTGATCACTGGTCTCCTGCTGCCATCAGTGATATTTTATCCAATCCGGTTTATATTGGAATGATACGCTGGAATCATTTTAAAACAATCAAAACAATGCAGAATGGCCAGATTGTAAAATCCCGCCCTACCAACCACGGAACAGACTACATACTGGTGCCAGGCAAGCATCCTGCCATTCTTGATCAGGAAACTTTTTATGCTATTGCGGAGCGCCGAGGAAAATCTCCAAAGGTAAAACGCGATCATGAACTGCGAAACCCGTTCGCCGGGCTGGTCTATTGTGGAACTGCCGGATGCGGACGTTCCATGGCTCTCAAGCAGTTTACAAACTACCGGAGCAAAGTTCCCCGCCGATCAGAAAGCATGATCTGTCCAAATCAACGTATCTGCCATACCAAATCGGTACAATATAGGGCTTTTGTGGAACGTGTAAAAGAAATATTATCGAAAACTGTGGATGATTTTGAAATTAAATTACAGAATGATGATGGGAATATTGTCCGGATCCATGAGAATATCATCCGGAATCTGGAACAGGATCTATTGAAATTAAAGGATAAAGATCTGCGCCAGAAAGATGCTTACGAAGATGGGATTTATACCAAAGAAGAATATGCTTCCAGAAATGCCAAGCTGCAGGAACAGATCTGCGAAGTGCAGCTTTCCATCCAGCGGGCAAAAGATACCATGCCACCGGAAGTTGATTACCAGGAACGGGTTTCCCGATTTTCTGACTGCCTGTCTAAATTTGAAGATACGGATATTTCAGCATCGGAAATGAACATACTCCTCAAATCCTGCATTGAAAAAATCATATATCACAATTCAAGTGAATCCAAGCCTGGTATCGGACGATTCGTTGCCAATCCCTTTGAACTGGATATCTACCTGCGCCTGTGATCTTTGGGCGCAGGCATTATTTTCACTGTATTAAGGCTTTTTCTGCCTGTAATCTCCTACTTTTGTGCAAAAATAATCACTTCCATCATGTATGAGCGAATGAATTAGCTCATATGGAAATGATCTGCGCCATCGTCCGTCAGTTAACCCAGGATCTGACACCGGAAGAAATCCAGAAAAGTGGCTTTGACACCTACTACGTGGATCACACCCTTGGTCTCTGGCCGGTAGCTGCCGGCGGCATTCCGAACAATGCCTGCGAATATCAGTCAAAAGGTGATGCCATCACAGATCTTTTCGAAAATATGGCTGCGGAACAGAAAGCCCGCACCACCTACGACAATATTCTGCGCCTGGTCAAAGATCCGGAAGTATGTGATCCGATCCGTTTCCTGCGGGAACGCGAAATCGTTCATTTCCAGCGTTTCGGAGAAGGACTCCGCCTCGTGACCGACCGGTTGAATTCCAAGAACTTCTATGCGTTTAACCCGGATTTTGATGTAAAAGCATCCTGCTAAAAACAACAAATAATATGCGCATGCTCTGATTATTAAAATTATAATAATATTTTTTCGTAAATAAAACGCCTGTCAATGGGTACCTCTAACTACCCACGCAGGCGTTTTTCAACGATATAAATTTCTATCGTTATCAAACAATCGCACAGATCATTTCCATATGGTCTAATAAACCGAACCCCATCCCGCAAACTCAAATCCAAGTAGTTTCAAAACAATCGGCACAACCAAAATCAGTATTGCAAAGAACATCGTCTGAATATAATTTTTTCTCCAATACGAAATCAACAAAACCACAATCACAACTGCGATCATTGACGCCATTTGGGTCAAAAGCAATAACAATACGAAAAACCATACCGGAATTGCCAGCGGAAACTCCTGATAACATGGTATATCCGTAATCGCTGCTGTCAATTCATGCAACGGATAAACTGACGAAATATTCACAAACCGACATATCATTGGAAGCACTGACATAATCATTGCCGCCATCATGCAAACCACCATTTTTCTAACAATACTTTTCTTTCTTCCCTGTTTCGTTGCACACAACAAATACCATGAACCACTCTGGTATTCCATTGCCATCACATTTCCAAATGCGATCACCATACACAGTGAAAGCAGCAACAGATCAATCAGATAATCGTCATTCATTCTTCCAAAGAAATACAGATAACCTGTGTCATAGATAAACTCACCACCGTCTTCCTGTATGTTCTCATACTGCTGCATCACCCGTTGAAAAGAAGGATAGAAAAATGTTATCCCATACCAGTCTGCCTTCAACTGCTCTCCCATGCTTTCATCAATCTCACCGTCCGAAACCATCCCATCAATTTTCTCAATTTCAGAAAACGCCTGCGTATACCGCTCCTGTTCCGATAAAATCAACGCTTCTTTCTGCTCCGTCAGTCCCCCTTCTAACTGCATCATCAGATTCTGATAATACTGTTCCTGCACGGATGGACTATATTTCTGATTCAAAACGCGACCACCGATCACAAAACTAAATAACAAAAGAATCACAAGTGCCCGATTCATAATCATTATTTTATAACTCTCATAGCGGAGTAATGATGCATGCGGGTAAAACGGTCTTTGCTGTTTTGACTGTCTCTTGCTCAACTCAAAATTTGTTCCATGCAGAAAAAGCAAAATCAAAGCAGCAATTCCAAACACAGCAAGCATAATGATCACGCTCCATGAAACCAGTAATCGTGAAACCGGATATCCGCCAATATCGAAATTCAAATAGCTTCCATACAGATTTTCTGTTTTCATAAGCCCGATCAGATTGATATATTTAAACAGCGAACCTTTTC
>ENA-UPXC01000929-UPXC01000929.1-human-gut-metagenome-genome-assembly--contig:-NODE-929-length-46005-cov-46.241334_pt1 | contig 46005 bp, 50 predicted proteins | sample MGYA00250047_ERZ773371 | MGnify/ENA primary metagenome ERZ773371 (study PRJEB29103, sample SAMN06111975) | human gut metagenome | biome: human gut; feature: ankylosing spondylitis patient; material... | reverse complement strand
CGGTACACGGCGGTTCAATCAACTTAACAAGTAACACACCTTTCGGTGTAGTAATCTAACATTGAGACTAATCCAAACGAGGCTAATCTCTTGTTGTTTATTGCAACATTTACGGCTCCTTTATTACAAACATAAGCGATTCTGTGTCCTGTATAAGCAACCCGCCTTGCCGTATTTCTGTCAATTCCAAGTTTTATAAGGTTCTTTTCACGGTTTTGTGGAGTTTTCCAATGTTTCCATATACACATGCGCAGTCTATATCGAATGTTCGAATCAAGCTTTGCACAGAGTATTTTCATACTTCCTATCTTGAAGTAGTTAATCCACCCTCTGATGAGCTGGTTGAGTTTCTCAACTTTATAACTGTTGCTGACACCCCAGCTACGGCATGTGAGTTCTTTCATTCTTCGCTTAAACTTTGCTACTGATTTTGCATGTGGTTTAGCCTTAAACTGTTGTGCTCTTCGGTCAAAGTAAAATCCAAATCCGAGATATTTTAATCCTTGTGGTTTATCTACTTTACTTTTGGTCATGTTAACCTTAAGCCCTAGTTTCTCTTCAATAAATCGTGAGATATTCCTCATGACTCTGTTAGCAGACATTTCACTTCCAACCATAATAATACAGTCATCTGCATATCGTACGAAGTCAGAGAGTATCTGCTCCATTAGATTACTTGTGTCCATGCGTTCTTTCCTTTCCGCCTCGCTTGATTTGACCACCCTTTACCCGATTGGTTACGGCAGATGTTGTCATTTCTGCAATGCGAGACATACTCAAACTTATTGATTGTTCGCCCCTTCGCTCCATCTCCATTACAGAAACTTCTCCACTACTATGGGCTCGGCTGACTTCTCACAGTTCGTTGTTACTAGGCTAATGAAACCCCTGTGAGACCTCCACGCTTAAGGTGCACGCTCTTTCTCTCCATATATCCGCCGCATCTACTCTGCTACTACAAATGTGGTAGTTATTAGACTTTGTTGCTTTTGGCCAACTTATCTCTCGTAGCCTAGCCTTATATGCGATTTCTGTCCGTCGGACCAGAGATTTGCCTACAGCTTCCTTCAGATTCCACCTCACGATGAACACCCTTGCTGTTCGGCTATACATTTCCCACCACCCGGGCATGTTCGGGACTCGCACCCATTAGAGCGCGCCCATGGCGCGCAAACCAAAGAAACGGCGGCTCTGAAAATCAAAGCCGCCGTTTCAAATGGGCGTGTCAAATTGTCTGCTCTACGACGGCTTTTTTTCTTTTGCCGTCGTCCGGCAGATCAAAATATAACATTATAACTCGTTAATAGTTGCAGTAATTGGCATATTGCGAATTCGTTTTGCCGGGGCATGAACGGCAAGGATGCAGGAAACCGAAATCAACAGGACAATCATAGCAATTGACGTAGCTGGGATTTTCCATGTTCCCCCAAAATGGCTGATAATGATTTTTACATAAATCAGGTGATGGAGCATCAAGCCGAGTACAATACCCACAATCGCACCGCTGGCAGCATAGGTAATTGCCTCTGCTGCAATCATTTTTGTTACCTGTCGACTTTCCATACCAACCGCACGCATTGCACCGTATTGTTTAATTCTTGCGGATACGCCCATGGAAATACTGTTCATAATGTTCAGCACAGTAATAAGAGAAATAATTGCAAGAAAACCGTATGCTGCAAGTCGGAACACCCAATAAGAACCGTTGACATCGCTTTTTTCTTCTCTGTTGTCATTTATTAAATTTCCATCTGCCAAATCGAAGATTCTATTTACAGATGCTTCGGATATATCTTTTCCCAATACGACGCTTATTAAAGCGTAATTCCGTTCCCCTGTTAATCGCATATATGTTTCTTCCGAGCAAACGATAACGGGGGAACCACTGACACTTCCTACTCCTTCAGACAGGACACAAGCAACTTCCAGTTCTTCTTCTCCAATTTTTATTTTATCGCCCACATCCAAACTTGTGTATTCACTATAAATTGCCAGCACATACCTGGAATTGCCATAAACTTTTGACAAGTCTCCGCTTGCAACAGATTTTTTTGCACTGTCCATCATGGCATCTCCATAAGAGTACAAATCGACAGTCTTTCCCTCTCCATTTATTTCAGCAGGATACGCTATGTTGAACATCGTACCATAAGCAGAATCTATACCAGATATTTCTGAAATTTCTTCTAACACACCCCGGTCTATAGAATTTGAGTCATCCGGACTTGCAATCGAAATGTCCGGAGTAAAACTACTCACAGATGGCAACAGCTTATGCACGAGGTCCAAGCAAGCTGAAAACGCCAGAAACAGCACAATCATAAGGGCAAATGAGCCTGTCATAAGGAGTAGATTTTTCTTTGCGCCGGTTGCATGATGAATCCCAAGCGAAGTCTCTACTTTGAGAAATCTCGTTTTTGCTGCACGACCAACGTGTTGCGATACCTCTGCATTGCCGGATACAGCTGCTACTGGTGAAACCTTAGCCGCCTGCTTTGCAGGGGAATGGGCCGCAATAAATACCGTAACGATGCCGACGACAGCACCGCTGAGAATACCGCTGATGCTCACTGCAAAAAGCGGCATATCTACCCATTCACCTTTCACTAAAAATCTCAATATCAAACATAAAATCCAACAGGTCACAGTCCCCAATGCACAACCAATCGGAATTGCCGTTTTGCACCAGTTCAATGCTTCAAGACGAACAAATCTAACGATCTGCTGTTTGCTTGCTCCGATACACCGCATCATGCCAAAAAACTTTGTGCGTTGTGCCACATTGCTGTTCATACAGCTTGAAATCATAAAAACACCTGAAATCAAGATGATTACAAAACAGGCTGCCGCCAGCGGATAAAGCCCATCTACACTTTCGTTACTGCTGGCTCCCAGCATTCCCAAAACGCCCGTATTCTCTTTTATATTTTCAGCATTCAGATTGTATTGCTGTTTCAAATTTGCAATCGTTTTTTTTAGGCCGCTTTCTTTCTCGAAACGAATGTAGAATTGAGAATTATGTGCCACACCGTTCAAGCTACAAACCTCATTAAATGCTACACGGTTCATATACACGCAAGCACCATCAATGATTTTATTAAACTCGGTATCATCATCATAAAAGCCAGAAATCGTATATTTCAAATCCCCATCAGGAGTATTTAAGGTGATATTATCTCCAATCTTAACTCCCCAAAGCTCTTTTGCATCAGCACTAAGAGCAACCTCTTTTTCATTTTGCGGATAAGAACCCTCTGTCGGATAATTCATGATTCGTGCAGGATAAGTTTCCTCAACGCCATATAATGTCACATTTTTGCCGCCAATATAATAGCCTTTGTCTGCATCGACATTGATTGCATCATACCATGAAGAAAATGCAACATCGGAGTTTACTATGATTTGCTCTGCTTTATCATCAGGCACGTTTTGAAGAGAAATATGCCAATCTCCATGATTTTGACGCATCACCGTTGTTTCGGATTCTGTCCACATCTCCGCCATAGAGAAGATGGAAGTCACGAGAAATACCGCAAGAATGATACAAATGCGTGTCATGCGGCTTTGCCGCCTATGCACCTTTGCAGAAATAGGGATAAGGCTTAAATAGCTTTTCATTCGCGGCACCTCCCTAAATCAGTCAGAACACCGTCCGACACCTGTAATACCCGGTCTGCGGTCTGTGCGATACTGCGGTTGTGGGTAATCATAATAATGGTCTGCTCATACTTCTTTGACGCTTCTTTTAGCAGGGTGATAACTTCGCTACTGTTCTGCGTATCAAGGTTTCCTGTCGGCTCGTCGGCAAGAATTAAGGACGGACGTGTAATAAGGGCGCGTCCGATTGCCACGCGCTGCTGTTGACCGCCAGACAACTGGCTCGGCAAGTGGTTACGCCGTTCTTTCAGATTAAGAACCGTAAGCAGTTCTTCCAGATACTTCTTATCGGGTTTCTGATAATCGAGCAGCACCGGGAAAATGATATTCTGCTCAACGGTCAGTTCTGGAATTAAGTTGAATGCCTGAAAGATAAAGCCGATGTTCCTGCGCCGGAACACGGTCAACTTTCGGTCGTTCATGGAAAAAATGTCCTTGCCATCAATCAGCACCTTGCCGGAAGTCGGCGTGTCCAACGCGCCGATCATGTTCAGCAGCGTACTTTTACCGGAACCGGATTCCCCGACGATTGCCACATACTCGCCCTTTGGAACAGAAAAGCTGACATTCTTTAATGCCTTGACAGCGGTTTCTCCGCTGCCATAGGTCTTACTGATATTTTTGACTTCTAATAAGTTCATAGTGCAAACACCTCTTTCTGAATGATTTTGCGATATAGACAAGCTGTCTTTGTTTGTCCTGCCTATGTTTGAAAGGATAGCACCTGAATATTACTGTAAGCCTACAGCCAGCCTACAATTTTGTAGGAATCAGAAAATTCATTGTGAAAGTTGTCCCGATACCTAATTCGCTGTCAACCTCAATGGTGCCGTTATGTGCTTCAACGATTGCCTTTGCCAGAGGTAAGCCCAGTCCAATCCCTTGCTTGTCCTTGGAAAAACGGCTGCGATAAAACCGCTTAAAGATGTGATGTATATCCTCCGGGTGGATGCCGCATCCATTATCCTTTATCACAATTTGGACACCAGACGGCAATTCCTTCCACGCAACACGAATCGTTGCACCACTTTCTGTATGGTCAAACGCATTTTTCACAATATTGTCGATTGCCTCATTCAACCAATCACGATCACAAAAAAGAGAAAGATGATCCGAGCCAGACAGAATGATTTCTTTCTTTTCCTGTCTGGCTCTATATGCAAAATGCAGTTCAATATCCCGCATCATATCTGCCACATTTTCTGCGGTCTTTTCCAAGACAATGGCTCCGGCATCCAATCTTGTAATCTTGAGCAGACTTTGTACCAGTGTTTCGATACGGTCAAGTTCCTGCTCAGACAAATCCGCAAATTCTTTTACGGAGGACACTTCTATATCCTCGTCTTGAAGCAGTCCGTTATAAATATTGAGTGCTGCTAGCGGTGTTTTCAGTTGATGGGAAATATCAGAAATCGTATTTTTCAAAAATTCCTTTTCCCGCAGTTCATTATCTGCATGAGCGTTTAAGACAGCCGCTAGAGAATTGACAGAATGGAATAGCCGATATAATTCGCCCTCGTAATCACATTCAATACGGGCATTACGATTCCCATCAAGATACGCATTGATCTGCGATACTGCCTGCTCCATAATCTGATTTTGTTTTCTGAAATAAGAACAGCATACTGCCAATATGGATGTTCCAGCCAATACGGAAACAAGCAATAAAAACAGCGAAAACTGCTGATAGCGCAACCATAAAAAACCTTGTATCAGCAGAAGGGAGACTACCCAAATAACGGATACGGAAAGAAATAATTTTTTTATTTCTTTGTTTGCAAATATTTTCATAGGCCACCTCACTTGATCACATTCCATTTGTAGCCCATGCCCCGAACTGTCAGGAGCATTTGCGGTTCGCTTGGATTATCCTCGATCTTCATACGCAGCCGACGCATATAAACCGTAAGGGTGCTGCTGTCAATATAATTTCCATCACAATCCCACAGCTTATCTAAGATTTGTGCTTTCGTCAGTACCATGTTCGGGTTTCGCATAAACAGACACAGCAGCTTATATTCTGCGGCAGTCAGATCCAATAGCTCTCCATTCTTAAATGCCTGCCCTTGCAGCAAAAGCACTTTCATTCCGTTGGATTCCAGCCAGGTATCCGTGGAACTGAAATCTTTTGCCCGACGAAGCAGTGCATTTACTCTGGATACCAACACTCCTAGCTTGAACGGCTTTGTGATATAGTCATCACCACCAATGTCCAATCCCATGATAATGTCCACTTCTTCATCTGCCGCTGTCAAAAAAATGATAGGGACTTTGGAAACTTGTCTCACTTTTTTGCAAAATTCAAATCCGGTGCCATCCGGCAGTGATACATCGAGTATCAGCAAATCATATTTTCCATCTATCCACAAACTGTCTGCTTCTTTGAGAGTTCTGGCAACAGCTAATTCAAATCCCTGTTTTTTCAACGCAAAAGAAAGCCCATTGATTAAACTCAAATCGTCTTCAAGAAGTAATATGTTACTCATGTTTTTGCTCCTTTCCTAGTTTTGTCCGACCGTCAATCGGCTTCTCAGCAGTTTTAGGAATCAGCCAAACGCCAGCCATCTTCACCGCACCGGGGACGCGCCCACCGGCACAATAATAATTTACCCTACGAGATGTCACGCCCCATTTTTCGGCGGCCTCTTTTAGTGTCATATAATCCATTTCGCACCTCCATAGAATACATTATAGTTCTCCGTCTCGAACAATACAAGTTTGCCAGAACAGTTTCTCTCAAATAACCAGCACAATCAGTCTTCTTGTTCGGCACAATAAGGTCATTCCTTTGTGCAAATCGGAACGATAAAATATATTTGAGGTGAATGATTATGCCGATTGATGATTTAACTGCTTTAGGGCAAAAAATGCGGGAAGCCCGAAAGAATAAAGAACTGACACAACAGGAACTTTCTGATCTGAGCCATGTTTCTGTAAAGCAAATCGCCAATATCGAAAAGGGGAAAATGCTTTATTCCAGCTGTCCACCAGAAATGCGTGACACCCTGTTGCATCACACCCAGGAAACGGTGAAAGAACTGACAGAGTTGTCCGAGAAATTTGAAATGAATTGAGCCAGTGAGTGAAATTTAACGATTCTCTCACTGGTTCTTTTTATTTCCAGAGAAAAGAGGCAAGCTTGTTGTTGAGGGCAGCGCCCCCAAGCCCCTTTGAACACAGAATTTCATTCTGTGGCTGCGCGGTCTCCGTTCCACTCCGGTCGGCACTAAGCGGACATCCCCCGGATACGATATTTACAGTCTTCGTTCGATGCGACGAAACCCTGTGATTGCTGACCTGTTCCACCGCATGAAGTACATGGAACGCCGTGGAAGCGGCCTACGCAAAATCGTCAGTGAAACCGAAAAGCTGCCTGGATATTCAGAGGCATATAAGCCTGAATTTTCCTCAACGGCAACCGATTTCAGAGTTATATTAAAAAATGTAAATTACCATCATGATTACTCCATCATGGATATAAACCAAGTTAAGACCCAAGTTAAGACCCAAGTTAAGACCCAAGTTACCACTTTTGATGAGTTTCTTGTTTTTTGTTCAACTCCTCATTCAAAAGCTGAAATTGCAGATTATTGTGGATATAAAAACAACAAAAATTTCACCAAGAAATATCTACGGCCTTTACTAGATTCCGGTACACTTAAAATGACAATTCCAAACAAGCCAAACAGTAGAAATCAAAAATATATTACTGTTCGCACAGAGTGAAATAAGAAGCAGGACATTGGGCTTCATCCCTATCGTCCTGCTTCTTATCTATTTTTAATAAGCACCAAATGCTTGAAATTGGGTAAAAAGAAACCCCTGTAAACCAGTGTTTACAAGGGTTCCGAGTGTTCTGATTATTATCTCTTTGTTAACGTTTTGAGAACAAGAAAAGCCCATAAATAGGAAATCTATAGTGGGCATTGTTGCATATGTGTTATATGCCGGTGGCTTCCCATACATTCCCAGAACTACTCATTGCCCTAATGTTTTTGCCAACAACATTATTCCATCAATCCTAATATATCCTGTTCACTCCAATATTCATTTGGATATATTGATAGTTCCTCTTTATGCTTACGAATAATTCTTTCTGGTGATTTTATTCATTCCTGTAGTTGCAACAACATCATCAGCATTAGTATATTTACCAACTTTATCAAAAAAAGCTGTTATAGTACTTTTCCCTGAACCATTTGGTCCTGCTAATACCAGAATCATCGGTTTTCTACTCTGCATACTTTCTTTCCCCATTTGCATATTCAATGTAAGCTTGTTTCTTTTTTTCATCATAACCCGCTATTGGTTTTTTACAAATTTTTGCTTTATTTATTGCTGCCTTAACAGCTTCAACTGCTCTTTCGTCCATTTCATTATCCGATTCTGTCAATGTACTTTTCTCTTCTTCTCTGGATACAACTTTTATAATTCTACCACTCTTTGTGCTTACAGTTGTCATATAAACATCTCTCCTTAATACAAAAATAGCTTCTCAATTATAATATATATTATCACATTTTATATAAAAAAACACCTCGGAACCGAAATTCCGAGGTGTAACATACATTTCTGAAACGCCATAAGGCACTTTGAATTGTAACTCCTATCTCTTTGAGAACTGTGGTGCTCTACGAGCTGCTTTGAGACCGTATTTCTTACGCTCTTTCATACGTGGATCTCTTGTTAAGAATCCAGCAGCCTTAAGAGTAGGTCTGTACTCGTTATCTACCTGAAGGAGTGCACGGGAGATACCATGACGGATGGCACCGGCCTGTCCTGAGTATCCACCGCCCTTTACGTTTACTAAAACGTCAAACTTGTCAACTGTCTCAGTTGCTACTAATGGCTGACGAACGATTACCTTTAAAGTCTCAAGACCTAAGTACTCGTCAATATCTCTTTTATTGATTGTGATCTTTCCTGTTCCAGGTACTAAATAAACTCTGGCAACAGATGATTTTCTTCTTCCTGTTCCGTAATACTTTGTATTAGCCAATGTTGTTTACCTCCTCTGATTAGAATGTTAAAGCTTCTGGCTTCTGAGCTGCATGCTTGTGATCTGGTCCTGCGTATACAAATAACTTTGTGTACATCTGACGTCCTAAAGGTCCCTTTGGAAGCATTCCCTTAACAGCGAACTCGATGACACGCTCCGGATGCTTGTTGAGCATTTCCTTAAGAGTTGTCTCCTTGATTCCTCCAACGTATCCTGAATGACGGTAGTATACCTTCTGATCTAACTTCTTACCAGTTACTTTGATCTTCTCAGCGTTCACAACGATTACATAATCACCGGTATCAATGTGTGGTGTGAAGATTGGTTTATTCTTTCCTCTTAATACTTTAGCAACTTCTGATGCTAAACGTCCTAATGTCTTGCCTTCAGCGTCTACTACATACCACTTTCTGTCGATGGTAGCAGGACTAGCCATAAATGTTTTCATGGGTTTTCCTCCTTGATAGATATTCAAATCAATAAAATGCGAACAGTATCAAGCCTCGTATGTCCGGACGCTGCTCTTTCCTGCTCTGCTTTTCTATATAGTTTAAATGCTCGCCGGGGCTTTTGGCTCACATTTACATACTATCACAGACTTATATATTATATTACCCGGGTCTTTTGTTGTCAAGCAGATTTCTCGTGTAAATCCCCATTTTTCCACCTTTATCCACAGGTTCTGTAAAAAGTGCCATCTGTATTCACAATCAAAATCTATTTTTCGACATATTCAACAAATCAACACAAAAATGATCCTATTCCGTGGTTTATTCGTACTCCAGCCCGATCATCGTCAGTCCGTGTGCAGGAGCCGTCGGTCCTGCCACACTCCGGTCACAGGCATCTAAAATCGTCTGCATCTCCTGTGGGGCAAACTCTCCCGCTCCCACCTTTATCAGTGTTCCTGCAATGATCCGCACCATATTATACAAGAACCCATTTCCCGTCACCCGGATCGTGATAATATCCGCTTCTTTCGTGACCGTACATGCATAGATCGTCCGTACGCTGGTTTTCGACTGTGCATTGACCGCACAGAAACTTTTAAAATCATGCTCGCCAACCAGATAATCCGCGGCCTCCTGCATTTTCTCCACATCCAGCGGATAATGATAAAAATATGTATCCAGCCGCCTGGTCGGCATGCGGAACCGCCGGTTTAGTATCCGGTACTCATAGGTCTTTCGGCTTCTGGAAAAACGTGGATGAAAGGTATCCGGCACTTCGCAGGAATCCTGCACCACGATATCTTCCGGCAGCCTCTGGTTTAATGCGTAGCTGATCTTCTCCGCCGGCATACGGGTATCCGTATCAAAAATACAGACGTTTCCCAGAGAATGTACCCCCGCGTCCGTGCGGCTTGCGCCGGTCACGCGGATGTCTTCCCCAAGAAGCGCCTGCAATGCTTCATTTAATTTCTGTTCAATGGTCACACCGTTGGGCTGAATCTGCCAGCCGCTATAGTTGGTTCCGTCATATGCGACGACCATTTTTACTCTCATATTTCTTAATCCTGTTCTGTCAAATTTCCTGTTTTCAGATGATTTATATGCTGCTGCCGGCGGTCACCGTCCTGCTACTGTGGCCAGTGCAACAGCACTCGTGCAACAATCACAAGCACAAGAAATGCAATCAATATCACATAGGCTTTGCGGTCTGTTCCCTGATAGCGCAGCGGTTTCATCTTTGTTCGTCCCTCTCCGCCACTGTAGCAGCGGGCTTCCATGGCCATGGCAAGGTCGTCCGCGCGACGGAACGCCGATACAAATAACGGAATAAGAAGCGGCACCATGCTTTTGGCTTTCTGGATCAGATTGCCGTCCTCAAAATCGGCACCACGCGCCATCTGTGCCTTCATGATCTTGTCCGTTTCCTCGATGAGAATCGGAATAAACCGCAGGGCAATGGACATCATCATCGCAATCGCATGCACCGGTATGTGAATCCGGTTCAGCGGAGACAATGCTTTTTCAAGTCCATCGGTCAGCTGGTTTGGCGTCGTGGTCAGTGTCATGAGAGACGTTCCAATGATCAGATAGATCAGCCGGATCGTCATAAGCACCGCATTCATAATACCTGTACTGGTCAGATGAAACGGTCCCCAGTGCCAGTACTCCGTACCGGTCGGTGTAAAGACCAGATTAAACACTGCCGTAATCAAAAGCAGCACCACAATGGCTTTTAACCCTTTTACGATATACGAAAACGGTACTTTTGAAATTTTGATCATAAAAATAAGCATACCGGTTATGATCGCAAATCCCAAAATGCCCCGGAACGTAAACAGCGCAATAATATATATCATTGTCGCAAATAATTTTACACGCGGGTCCAGTTTGTGTACGACAGAATCTGCCGGATAATACTGGCCCAGAGTAATATCTCTTAACATAAATTTCTCCTGTGCTCTGCAAACACTAAATGACGTTTTTCTCCCGAAGTGCCGACAGAATTGTCTGTGCTGCTTCTTTTGCCGTGGTTGCCTGTGTATCCACAGGAAGTCCCCGTTCCGCAAGTTCATGTACCAGATACGTCACCTGCGGCGCAGCAAGTCCTACCGCCTCAAGCTCCTTATAATGCGCAAACACCTGCTTCGGCAAAGCATCAAACATCACGGCACCGTGATTCATCACAATGATGCGATCCACATATTCCGCCACATCTTCCATACTGTGCGATACCAGAAGAATCGTGATTCCAAGTTCCCTGTGCATCTTAGAAACCAGTCCAAGAATTTCATCGCGTCCTGCCGGATCAAGTCCTGCTGTCGGCTCGTCCAGAATCAGCACATCCGGTTTCATTGCAAGTACTCCGGCGATTGCCACACGGCGCTTCTGTCCGCCGGACAGATCAAACGGCGGCTGATAAAATAACTCTTCCGGAAACCCGACGTTGCGCAGCGCTTCAAACGCCCGCAGTTCTACATCCCTGCGATCCAGTCCCTGATTCTTCGGTCCAAAACAGACATCCTCAAAACAGGTGGTCTCAAACAGCTGATGATCCGGATACTGGAAAACCAGCCCCACTTTGCTCCGCAGGGCTTTCATATCATACCCTTCATCATAGATGTCCTGCCCATCCACATAGATGCTTCCCGATGATGCCCGCAGCAGTCCGTTCAGCAACTGAGTCAGAGTCGATTTTCCCGATCCCGTATGACCGATAATTCCGATAAATTCGCCCTGATGAATCTGCAGATTGACATCCTTTAATGCCTGAATCTCATAAGCAGTACCGTCGCTGTATGTGTAATTGATCTTGTCTAAAATGATTTCTGCCATCTTTTTATCTCCTGCCTGTGCGCATATCTTTGTCTAGGCATTTGCCACGGACATAATCGCATCCACCAGTTCTTTCCTCGTAAGGATTCCCTGTGGAATCGGTACGCCCGCGCTGCGCAGTTCATCTGCCACAAGCGTTGCCTGCGGTACATCCAGACGATGTTCTTTCAGCTCGTCCACACGCGAAAAAATATCGCGCGGTGTACCGTCCATCACGATCTTTCCTTTCTCCATGACGTACACATAATCTGCGTCAACCACTTCTTCCATATAATGTGTAATAAGAATGATGGTAACGCCCTTTTTCTTATTCAGATCATGTGCGGTAGCAATAACCTCTTTGCGTCCGTTCGGATCAAGCATCGCTGTCGGCTCATCAAAGACAATGCATTTCGGTTCCATTGCCACAACACCGGCAATTGCAACACGCTGTTTCTGTCCACCGGAAAGTTTATTTGGAGAATGTTTGCGATATTTTACCATATCCACAGCTTCTAAACTCTGATTGACACGCGTCCAGATTTCCTCTGTCGGCACCCCGATATTTTCGGGACCAAATCCCACATCTTCTTCTACCACACTGGCAATGATCTGATTGTCCGGATTCTGAAATACCATCCCGGCAGTTTTCCGGATCGGAATGGTATTGTCCTCATCGAGTACATCCATTCCATCCACCCAGATCACGCCTTCTGTCGGTGTCAGCAACGCATTGATATGTTTGGCAAGTGTCGACTTGCCCGATCCGTTGTGTCCGAGAATGGCAATGAACTGTCCCGCTTTTACATCCAGATTTACATGATCGAGTGCCGTCGTAATAGACTCAACATTGCCTTCCTCATCTCTGCGGAAAAATTCATGTACAACATTTTTTGCTTTGATAATTCCCATTTTAATCGTCCCAGCTCAGTCTGTGAAGCTGTCCTTCCAGCTTCATATGGTCAAAATCGTTCTGGCGCAGTGCCTCATAAAGCACAATGGCAACAGAATTCGATAAGTTCAAAGAACGGGTTTCCCCGATCATCGGAATACGCACACAGGTATCCGGATTCGCCTTTAAGATTTCTTCCGGAATTCCTGCACTCTCTTTTCCGAACATAATGAAACAGTCCGGTTCATAATGGACATCCGAATACACATGACGTCCTTTTGTTGTCGCATAATAAATTTTTGCACCCGGATTTCTTTTACAGAAATCCTCCCAGTTTTCATATACGGTGACATCAAGATCTTTCCAGTAGTCCATGCCGGCACGCTTTAAATGTTTCTCCGATAAAGAAAAACCAAGCGGCTCAATCAGATGCAGCTTTGTACCGGTTGCGACACAGGTTCTGCCGATATTTCCCGTATTTGCTGGAATTTCCGGCTCATGTAATACAATATTTAACTCTGCCATTTTTTAATTCTTAATCTCCCGAATCTCCGTTACAAACTCAGCCACGCGATCCAGTGCAATCCGCAGATCATCCAGGGAATATGCATAAGATATACGAAGGAATCCCTCTCCGCAGGCACCGAACGCCGTACCCGGAACAACCGCAACTTTCTTCGTCTGCAGAAGTTTTGTTGCAAACTCATCACTGGTCATACCCAGATCCTTAATACAAGGGAACGCATAAAATGCTCCAAATGGTTCAAAACAGGAAAGTCCCATCTCTTTGAACCGCCCCAGTACATAACGGCGTCTGCCGTTGTACTCTTCCCGCATCATGGCAACATCTTCATCCCCGTTGCGCAGTGCCTCTACCGCCGCATACTGGCTGGTGGTCGGCGCACACATGATCGCAAACTGATGGATCTTTAACATCTGTTTGATGATTACTTCCGGTCCACATGCATAACCGAGTCTCCATCCGGTCATTGCATGCGATTTGGAAAATCCGTTGATCACGATTGTTCGCTCCCTCATTCCCGGAATGGAGGCAATGGATACATGATTGTCCAGATAGGTCAGTTCCGCATAGATCTCGTCACTCAGGACAAACAGATCATGTTTCTTTACCACTTCTGCAACTGCTTCCAGATCCTTCTTTTCCATAACCGCCCCGGTCGGGTTATTTGGGAAAGGCATAACAAGAAGCTTTGTCTTCGGCGTGATTGCAGCCTCAAGTTCTTCTGCCGTCAGGCGGAATTCGTTCTCTGCCTTCAGTTCGATCGGAACCGGTGTTCCATTTGCCAGTACACAACAAGGCACATAGGATACATAACTTGGCTGCGGAATAAGTACCTCATCTTGCGGATCTAACATGGCACGCATGGCAATATCAATTGCCTCACTGCCTCCGACTGTCACAAGCATCTCCTTGTTATAGTCATAGGAAAGCCCGAATCTCCGGTCAAGATATTTGGAAATCTCAATTTTTAATTCCTTTAAACCTGCATTTGAAGTATAAAAAGTTCTTCCTTTTTCAAGGGAATAAATTCCCTCATCACGAATATGCCACGGTGTATCAAAATCCGGCTCTCCGACGCCGAGAGAGATTGCATCATCCATCTCACTGACAATGTCAAAAAATTTCCGGATACCCGATGGCTCAATGGTTGTAATTGTTTTTGATAATGGATTTCTCATTATGCCATCATAATCCTTTCATCTTTTGCTTTCGGAGCCATAACAGTTCCGTGGTCTTTATATTTCTTTAAAATAAAGTTTGTCTTTGTGCTGAGTACCTGATCCAAGGCAGAAAGCTTATCGGATACAAACTGGGAAATCTCACGAAGTGTCTTCCCCTCCAATGTAACCATCAGGTCAAATCCGCCGGAGATAAGATACACGGAATTTACTTCCGGATAATTGTAAATGCGCTCTGCAACCTTATCAAATCCCATGCCGCGCTGCGGTGTCACACGCACTTCAATCAGTGCAGTTACTTTTTCCACACCGGCTTTGTCCCAGTTAATCAGCGTATGATATCCGCAGATAATTCCCTCCTGCTCCATAGCTTCCAGCTCATTCATGACTGCTGTCTCATCTACACCGAGAATTACGGCCAGCTCCTGTGTATCGATGCGGCTGTTTTTTTCTATAAAAGTTAAAATCTTCTCTCTCATATTTTATTGTTCTCCTAATTACATTTTACCATATTCCATAATTCGTCTGTCTGTGTTGTTTCTAAGAATCTGCGTTCCTCCCCATTGATAAGTACACGGTCATTGCTGTCGATTGTCCTTCCGATAATAACAGCTTCCCCGCCAGCCTGACGGATCGCATGCACCAGTGCATTGCCATCTGCCGCTGCCAGAAGAAGACTGCCTCCCGACAGAAGCTTGTAAGGATTTAAATCAAAAAATTCACAGATTTCTATGGTTTCCTGACGAATTGGTATTTTCTTCAGATCAATTTCCAGTCCGACGCCGGAACACTGCCCCAATTCCCAGAGAGCTCCGAAAACGCCTCCCTCTGAGAGGTCGTGCATTGCAGCAACGCCAGACTTTGCGGCGACTGCGGCCTCCGAACGGATAGAAAGATAATCTATATATTTTGCCGCTTTGTCAAGAAACGGCTGTGCGTATCTGGCCGATAACTCTTCCCGGTGTTCCGTTGCAAGAATCGCTGTTCCTTCCAGCCCGACCCATTTGGTCACAATCACATCCATATCCGGCTGCGCCCCTGCTGCTGTGACAAATAATTCCCTGTCAGCTTCTCCCACTACCTGAACAATCAGTTGCGGAGAGGTCACTGTCCGAAGAACTTCCGTGTGTCCTCCGAGAACCGGAATCTGCTCTTTCTCACTTACACGGGATACTGCCGAAATCCATGCACGCAGATCATTTTCGCTTGCAGATGTCGGGAGCAGAAGCGTCATCGTAATTCCCAATGGTTTTGCCCCACTGCATGCAAGATTATTCAATGCCGCATAAACGCCGGCTTCCGGAAACGTGTCAAATGCACGGCAGGCTTCCGCAGTAACGATCTGCTTTCCCGCAGAAGCATCCACTGCACCGAAATCTATTCCCACTCCCGGTGCCCGGACCGCAGAATTATGAAGTTGTCGGAGAACCGAGCGCTTTAATATCGACTCGGATAATTTTCCTGCTTTCATACTGTTATTTTCTATTCGCTTTCTTTGGACGATTGTGTTTTTTTCGTGGATGTATTTGTTGAAGATGTTGTTTCTTTCTTGGTATCCTGTTTTTTGGAATCTTCCTTCTTTGTATCTTCCTTTTTATTATTTTCATCCTTTTTGGAGGAATCCTCTTTCTTGTTCGTATCGCTCTTGTCTGCGTCCTCCTTTTTATCGGTATCGTCCTTCTTTTCTTCTTTCTGCTCTTCTTCTTTCTTTTGCGCGTTTGTCTTTAAACCGGCTGCCGCACTTCTTACTTTTGCTTCATCCCCGATTGTAATTGCTGCCTTTAAAGCAGAAAGCGTCTCGCTTGTCGCATCTTTGGTTCCAATGGTAATAAGCTTTGGAGTTGCCTGATAATTACTCTTGTTGAACAGATCCCTGCTCTGCTGTTTTCCGTCCACCTTCACAATCTTCCACAACTGCGCAATGCATCCGGACTGTCCGGACTGGGTAACAGAAACCGAACCGGCGGTAAGGGAAGCATCCATTGTAAACTGCACCTTTGGATCTGTCTTTGAAACTGTTTCACTTTCAAACGAAATCTCCCGGTTGGATGGTCTCGTTTCTTTTCCATATACATTAAAATAAATGATACCGCCACTGCAATATCCTTCGATATATACCGGCGCATCCAGATTATTTTTAAACTTCAGATCTTTATAATTTCCGGCAATTGCCGCATCCATGGACGGTTCCACATAATGAACCAGCATGGAATGATTAAAACGCATCGTAATTTCCAGTTCTGCCCGGATAACTGCATTATATAAAGTCGTTGCAACCTGACAGATTCCACCGCCAAACGATTCCACTACCGTTCCGTTCTGATAGGCACCGGCCAGTTCATATCCGTTCTCCTGTGTAAACGGGCTGACCGTTTTTGCCAGATCAAACTCCTCTCCCGGATAAAGGATTGTACCATCTACTTTGCTCACTCCGGTTATGACATTTTTTGCACGTCCTGCACTCGAACTTGCAAAGTTTGTCGTATAAGAACCGATCAGATCCGTAATTTCTGCGAGTTCTTTCTCATCCCCGCGCGGTTCTACCGTCTTTGTTACCAGATCAATCTCATTATTGGAGCCGTCCCAGCCCTGTGCAAGAAAATCATTGATTGCATACACGGAATTTACGACATCCACCTCGACGCCTTCTTTTCCCTTTACAAATTCAAATTTTCCATTGACACGCTTTAATCCATTATCAACAGCCCCGACGGCAAGATCATCTGCGCTCTCATATATCTTTTCGGCCGTCGCCTGTTTGTTTACACTCAGATGCATATCGAGAACCAGTTTTTTCTTTTTGAGATCCTGCAGGGTTTTATACCGGTTGATCAGACTTCCGGCGTGTCCCACCGCCAAAGCTTCCTGCACGGCAGTATCCGCATCCGCGGTCACTCCCATATCTTCCGCAGTCATCTGAATGGAACCGGTTTCTCCTCTCAGCGTAAAAGTTGTATCCATCAGCCCATCCACGTATTCTTCTACCGCAGATATCGCCTGATTTTCTGTCATTCCTCCGACGTTTACATTTCCGATGGAAATTCCATTTTCAATGGTAGTCTCCTCTGCTGCCATCACTGCCTGTGTATGAGAACCGAGTCCCACCACACAAAAAAGTACTGCTGCAGCCATTCCTAACTTTGTTATCTTCTTCATATTCTTCCTTTAAAATAATTTTAGCGTTATCTTGTATTTTAACATAAACAATCACTTTTTCAAGTGCCGCTACCCATAAATCAGCGCTGAAACCAGTGTTGTAACAACCATTGCAGCGATAACAACCAACGATATGAGTGCAATCAGCTGTCTTTTTCGTTTTGAACCATTAAAATTATACATACTATTCACCTCTTTCGCAAAATCAGTTATAATGAATACACAACAATATCAGAAAGGATTTCCATTATGTTTGTATTTCTTGCTATTTTTATCGTTTTTCTGCTGTATATTAACTTTTTGATGCATAAAAATAAACGCGCCCAGGAAAATCTCGAAAAACAGTTCTGGGACCGGGAGCGCAGTGCGAATTTCACACGCAAAAAAGATATCAGCAATCTTAATTATCTTATCATAACAGAAGATAAAATACCACAAAACCTTACGACCGATGCCAAAAAATCACTGGAAACACTATGCGGTCAGAAAATGCTGAATCTTTCTTCCATGAGTAACACCGACCTGAAACTTGAATATGGTGTTGCAAACCTGGATGAACTCAGCGCATGTGATGACCGTTTTTCCACATTTGAACGAAATGCTGCCATCTATGCCCAGGAACTGAGTGATGCCGGATATACCGATCAGGCACGCCAGCTGCTGGAATTTGCAGTTTCCTGTCATGTCGACAACAGCAGCATCTACACACAGCTGGCAGCCATCTATCAGACCGGGGGCAATCTCTCCGGAATCTTGCAGCTGCAGGAAGCAGCTGCGCAGCTTGCACCGTTTCCGCAAAAAATCATTCTGGAAAAACTTAAAAGTTTCCAGCCCTGATCTTATCCTGCAGCCGGGAGGCTTCACTGCGTGTAAGAGTCTCCCAGCTGATACTGTCTTTCCTTCCATATTGTTCCATCAGTTCCCTGAGCCGTTCTTTCTGATGCTCCGTTGCCGGCGTCTGTCTCTTTGCCTTATACACCAGAGGTTTCGGGACAAACAGTTCCATGGAAGCACCTTCTATGGATTTTAAATTTTCGAATACCTTATAGGTTTCTACTGCATCATCCAGTGCCCGGTGTGCATGTTCCCGTTCAATCTGAAAATATTCGCACAAGCTTTCCAGTTTTTTCGACTGTGCCCCCGGAAGGAGTGCCCGCGCAATCCGCAGGGTATCACAGGCCGACAATTCCAGTGGAATTTTCTGATTGACGGCCCACTGCTTCAGAAAACTGTAATCAAAAATCAGATTATGTCCCACAAGAATATCATCCCCGATAAATTGCAGAAGTTCCTGCATTGCCACATTCTCTTCTTTCCCCAAAGCCGCCATTTCATCTGTAATCCCGGTCAGCTGTACTACCGTTTCCGGAATTGACATTCCCGGACGCACGAGCGTTCCATATGTATCTGCAATCTCTCCGTTCCGTACACGAACCGCCCCGATTTCTATTACTTTGTCCCTTTTCGGAGCCAGTCCCGTCATCTCCAGATCAAGAACCGTATAATCCATTTTATGCACCTGCCTTACGCTTTCATACATGTTTATTATACACATATAAGAAAAGAAAACCAGCCAGAATATGGCCGGTTTTCTTCCACAATAACGCTCTTTATAAAATTCTTCCAATCAATACATCCAGTCCTGCCACCCACAGCAACAGTGCGCCAACGATATATACTTTGGTTTTTGCTTCATATCCGACACGATATCCGGTATAGATGCCGCCGATCACAAATGCAACGGTACATACAACAATCATGATCAGAATCATAAGCACATTCGTTTCCAGAAATCCAAATGCAATTCCCGTAAGCAGCGTGTAAATTCCACTGATACATGCCATGCGGACAAATCTCCGGATTCCAAGATTATGTTCCAGATGTTCTTCCACATGTTCGTTGCGGATTGCTTTTACCATCAGCCGGATGCCAAGAATCATAAAAATCACCATGGATATAATCTGTCCCAGCAGCTTTTCGTCCGGCACCGACCGGTAATGGCAGAACAGGGAGGACAAAAAATGCCCCAGATATAACGTAATCAGCTGTGCCAGCGCAACGATTCCACAGATCACTGTCAGATTTTTTTTATTTATTTTTGCAACCAGTGATCCCTGACATTCCATTGCTGCGAAAATATCCAGAGATACCCCTGCTATTATCAGCAGGTTTTCCATCCAGTTCATCCTTTTTCCTCCGACCATCAAAATTATTTGTTATTTTCACTGTCTGCCTTGATCGCATCCTGTTTATAAATAAATTTTACGCTTCCGTTTACACCGTCTGCAGCCTTTGTAAATGTCTGGTAATCCTCACCCGCATCAAGCATTGCCTGCAGTTTGTCGGTCAGCGGTTTGATATCTCCGTTATAGCTGTTCGCAATCTTGGAAATACCCTTCTCGTCGAATTCTACCATGCCATCTGCCAGCGTATGGGACCCGTCATCCAGTTTATCTACACCGGACACAATCTTTACCGTGGCATCGTTGAGTGCCTTGATTCCCTTCGTCAGTGTTGGAACTGCGTCTGCCAGAGACTGTGTTCCCTTACTGAGTGCTGCGGAACCGGTAACCAGACTGTAACCGTTTTCCTGTACTGCTTCAATCTGCTGTGCAATTGTAGCCTTTGCACTCTCTGCTCCTGTAACAGCGGCTGCACTTGCTGCCTGTACGGCCACATTCTGACATGCTCCTGCCAGCTGTGTAGCCAGTGTCTTTAAGCTGCTCTCCACACCGTCTGTCACCTGCTCATTGTTTCTTCCTGCTGCAAGCTGTGCCTTGATTGTGCTCTGTGTCTTGTGAAAGAGTGTGTCCTTTGCCCCACTCTTTGCATACAGCAGTTCCGCAAGCTGTGCACTTGTCATACCATCCGATACGGCATACATAACCGTTGACGTCTGATCGTTTGCCTGTGCGCCCTTTGCCCACGCTGCTTTAATGCCGGCAGCCGCCTGATCTGCAGTAAGTTTGCTGTCTGCCGCCTGTCCTGCAGCTTTCAGCAATACCTGTCTTACCACTTCATTATACACGGTTTCTGCTGCATTTGCACTATAAGCGCCATCATAAAGAGAAGTAAATAATGCGCCATCCGTTGTGCTGCCATCTTTTCCTGTGCTGTAACGGAGTGCGGCATAGATCTGGTTTGCGACTTCCTGCGTTTTTCCGTTTGCAAACTCTTTTGCCACCGTCTCGGAAGCGGTCTTTGACGCTGCCTGTTTCTCTGTATCACTCATCTTTGTATTTAACGCTTTATCAAGTGTCTGGATTCCCTTGCTGATGGATTCTGCGCTGGTGTTTAATGTCTCCACACCTTTGCCCAAATCTCCGCTCTTTGAATTCAGCTCATTCATGCCGCTTGCATAATCCGCAAGATTTTTCTGTAACGTGTCCAGTCCATCGGATAATTCTTTTGATCCGTCTTTTAACTTGCTGCTTGCATCCAGCATGTCATCAATCATATCATCCAGAGAAGAAGAATCCCCGCTTTTCATGGAAATCATGCTTCCGGCATTTGCCACGATCGTCATTGCCGTATCCAGCTTGAAATCTTTTACATCGGCAGTCACTTCGAAATCTTCCGGAAGTTCCAGATCATCGATGAAATCAGAATCTTTCACATTCAGACTTTCTTTGATTCCCGGCAATGCATAGCCGATAACCACATTGCTGTCCCCGTTCTGGGAAACTTTTCCGTTCTTTACTTCCACATTGCTGAAACTGTCATCCAATACCAGTGCCGTTACTGCTGCAAACGGAACCTTTACCGTCTGCTTGTTTCCGTTTACGGTTTCTTCATAAGAAGAATTATTTGTGTAATCATAATGTATGGTAACTTTTCCGGATTTTCCAGCCAGATCCTTCGGTGCAATCTCATTTCCATCCAGATAATAAGTAACTTTCAGAGAAACCGGAGCTTCACTGTCTGTTTTTCCCTGATAGTAAATATCGGCTCCATCTGCCTGCCAGGTCAGCTTCTCTCCGTTCTGTGAGAACTCCTCGCTTCCCTTCACATTTTTGATATCTGTCAGATTGGACTGATCCTCCAGTGTAGCGGACTGGTTTTTATTGATCAGATGATCGGTGACAATGGTATCATACACACTTCCCGTTGCATCGGAAATAAGGTAAACATTTTCATCTTTTCCGATTTCTTTATCACTGACAGATACCTGAAGCAGATCCTCAATATCATCCTTCTTATCGGAAGAATCCTCTTTCTGCTCTGTCTGAACTGCAGCATCTTTCTTCTGATCTGCCTGCACGGCAACGGCTGTCATGCTGCTTCCAAGAAGTGCAATGGTCAGCACACCTGCCACAATACGGACTACATATTTATTTTTCAGTCTGGTTTTTAACTCTGATAATTTCATAATTCCATCCTCCTATTTGATTTTGTTGCGAAATCCTACACTTGATGCACAGATCACACGGTCAAATACCATGAACATGCTTGGCAGAATAAAGATTACGACAATCATACTGATGATCGCACCACGTGCCATCAGCATACATAATGAACCGATCATATCGATGTTGGAATATAATCCTACACCAAACGTTGCTGCAAAGAAACTGAGCGCACTGACAATGATCGACTGAATGGACTTGCTCAATGCCTCGGTAATTGCTTCTTTCTTATCCATACCGCGGAAACGGTTCTTCTTATACTTGTTCGTCATAAGAATTGCATAATCGACCGTAGCTCCCAGCTGTATGGTTCCGATTACAATGGATGCAATAAACGGCAACACCGTTCCTGTATATGCCGGAATACCCATATTGATGAAAATTGCAAATTCAATAACACATACCAGAATGATTGGAAGTGAAATGGACTTAAATGTCAGTAAAATAATAATAAAAATAGCTGCAATCGAAATAATACTTACATTTTTGAAATCCACATCGGTAATCTCAATCAGATCCTTGGTACATGGCGCCTCACCGATCAGCATTGCGGTATTATCGTATTTTTTAATAATCGCATTGATCTCATCACACTGTTTATTTACTTCATCCGTTGCAGATGCATATTCCGAAACAATGACCATCATCTGGTAATCTCCACTCTTGAAGATATCCTTCACATCGTCCGGAATGACATCCTGCGGAACCATCGGTCCGGTCAGGGAATCCATCGAAACCGCAAGTTTTACACCGTCTACTTTTTTGATCTCATCGATCATATTCATACTGTCTTTTTCAGACAGACTGCTTTTTGCCAGAACCATGTGGGTTGCACCCATATGATACTGTTCGGACAGCTTATCATTTCCGACTTTACTGCTGAAAGTCTCCGGCAGCGTACCAGTCAGATCATAATATACATTGGTATGTGTATATCCGTAGATTGCCGGAATCAGCACAACCAGAAACGCAATGACAAATACCACATGATGTTTTGTGATAAACCCTGCAATTCTACTAAGATCCGGAAGAATTACTTTATGTCTGGTCTTTTCGATTGCCTTATCGCAGACAAGAATCAGGGACGGAAGAATCGTTACACATCCGATAACGCCAAAGACAACGCCCTTTGCCATAACGATACCAAGGTCTTTTCCAAGGGTAAAGCTCATAAAACACAGTGCGATAAATCCGGCAACTGTTGTAATGGAGCTGCTGACCACGGAAGTAATTGTATTGGAAATCGCATGTGCCATGGCACGGTTTTTATCTCCGTCAAACCGCTCCTTCTGCTCCTGATAACTGTGCCACAGGAAAATGGAATAATCCATTGTAACACCGAGCTGCAGTACCGCCGCCAGTGCCTTGGTAATATAAGAAATCTCCCCGAAAAATACGTTGGAACCCAGATTGTAAATAATTGCCATGCCGATACTGATCAAAAACAGGAACGGAACAACTACGGAATCCATCGTAAGGGATAATACGATCAGAGAAAGCACAACGGCAATCAGAACATAGATCACACTCTCATTCTCTGCCAGTTTTCGGATATCATTGTTCACCGATGCCATACCACTGACAAAACACTGCTTTCCAACCAGATCATTGATCGTCTGGATCGCATCCATGGTGCCGTCCGACGACATGGACTCATCAAACATGACTGCCATCAGCTGGCTGTCTGCGTCTTTGTTATTGAAAAAGTTGTAGATATCATCCGGAAGTGCTTCTCTTGGAATACTAAAATCCATAACGGAACCATACCAGATAACATTTTTTACATGAGGTACATCCTCAATCTTATCTGCTATTTTCTGCAGATCCTTATCCTGCATTCCCTCAACAACTACAAAAGAGAACGCGCCTGTTCCAAATTCATCCAGAAGGATATCCTGCCCTTTCATCGTTTCAATCTGTCCCGGCAGATAGGACAAAATGTCATAATTAATTCTGGTTTTCATATAGCCGATCGCGGATGGAATCAGCAGTAAAAAAGCCAGGATCAAAATCAGAAACCGACATTTAACGACTCCTTTTCCAAATTTAATCATTTTTTTCACCATCCTCTATTTTTCTCTCAGCCTATCATAAAAAAAAAGACCGAATATGAAAATATTCAATCTTTTCGTCATGTACTGCATGATTATACATTTTGAGTGATTTGTATGAATTCGTATACAAATCATTCAAAATGTCATCGCATATTCTTTTTATAATTCTTTGATGATGTCGGTCAGAGACCGGGTCAGCATATACTGATATGCTTCGGCCATTTCGCGCGGCGAGATGGTCATTCCCATGCTGATCCATTCCTCTGTTGCAAAACACATGGACTGTGCATAATAGGAAGATATCACCTCCGGCGTCAGCCATTTGTGTTTTGAAACCCTTCCGCTGCTTTCGTTTTGAATCAGTTCAAGCAATACTTCCCGCACACATTTTTTTGCGATATCGTGAAATTTGACCGATCCCTCCATTTTTACCAGCTGTGAATAAAATGCCTTGTCCTTTTCAATGTTGGTAAACAGCAGAACCATTGCTTCTATAATCATATCATTCCGGATCAGAGGTTCTACCGGCTCTAACAGTTCTGTCCGGATGATCCATTCAATAAGCTCAAATTTATCCTGAAAATGATTGTAAAACGTTGGCCGGATGACCCCTGCTTTATCAGTTATCTCTTTAATTGTAATTTTTTCTACCGGCCGCCTGACAGCAATCTCTTTCAAACTTTTTGCAAGCAGCTGGTCAATATCGGTTTTGCCCTGTATTGCCATTTCGTCTGTTATCCTTATTCGTCAAATTCCATGGTCACAAAGTACCCTTTTTCTGTCTCCTTCACATCAATCACATCGCCTTCCCGGCTTTTTAAACGTTCCCCTACCGCATAATTTCCTGACATGGCTATTGCATGCTCAATGGTGTAGTAGTAGGAAGTGGGAAGTTTCCCCTCTGTCACCTTCAGATGATCTCCTGCTTTGGTCAGTCCCGGACGTTCCATTTTAAATTCCATCTGTCTCATCACGGTCACCTTCATTTTCCACAAACTCTGTATCAATGGTCTCTGTGCGCCGTCTGTAATCCCTCGCTGCACGCGTTGCTGTGACAGCAATCCACAGATTCAGCGCTCCGTTGATAATCAGCACGATTCCTACCAGCATAATAAACTGTTTCAATACTCCAAGCGGACAGAAAACACAGACCAGACCGCAGACCAGACAAATGATAGCAAATACAAGATCCATGCCCCACTTTTCATATCCGTATTTTTTGGCATTCACAGCCTCCGTCACCGCGCGGATTCCATGAAATACAAGTCCTACACCCAGTATAACCGGAACCAGACTGACAATCAGCGACGGCTGGATGAGAAACCAGATTCCAACTGCAAGTACCAGAATTCCGACAATCGTTGAAGCTCCAAATGTTGCAAGGCTCAAAATAAAGCTTCCCAGATAAATAATTCCAACGATGATCATTGCAATCGAAAGAAGTGTTCCGATCACATCAATAACTCCGCCTTTCCACACAACAAAAATAATTCCAAGCACAATACACAAAACAGAAGAAAGCAGATAATCCGCCTTTGCCCGCTTCAAAAATTCTCTCATGAAATGACGCCCCCTTTTGAAATATCTTTTGCAACATTATAACATTTCCTTTTTTATTGTTCAACTTTTCCTCTAAAAATGATATACTGTGCGCGGAGGTGAATATCATGGGAAAAGAAGTAAAAACCAATGCCGTGCGTATTCTGGAACGAAATAAGGTTCCCTATGAACTGCTGACTTATGAATGTGACGAATTTATAGATGGAATTCATTCTGCCGAAGCCACTGGCACCCCGGTTGCCCAGACTTACAAGACACTTGTCATGCAGGGCAAAAGCAAAAAATACTACGTATTTGTCATTCCGATTGCCGAAGAGGTTGATCTGAAAGCTGCCGCGCGTGCAGTTTCCGAGAAATCCGTAGAAATGATCCATGTCAAAGATTTAACTGCAATCACTGGTTATGTCCGTGGAGGCTGCAGTCCTCTTGGCATGAAAAAAGCATTTCCAACCGTTATCGATGCCTCTGCCAGGCAATATTCTGAAATTTATGTAAGCGGCGGCCGTATCGGAACCAGCATCCGGCTTGACCCTCAGGATCTGGCACGGGTTGTCCGCGCTACTTTTGCGGATATTCTTGCCAGACCATAAAAAGAAAAGTGTGCCAGGTTTATTTCCCTGACACACTTTTTCTTTTAATTTTCGCCCGGCTGCCGGATAATATCCAGCACACGCTGCAACTCGGCTCCCTCTGCCGGAGCCTCTCCATAGTCAACATGCTTCCAGTCTTTTTTGAATTCTCCAAGCAGATGTTTTCCCGGATCCTGGGTCCGTTCAATCGTAAAATATCTGCCCTCCTGCGTTTCGTCATTCCATGCAAAATATACACGGAAACAGGATGGAACTCCCATATCGCGTACCGGCAGATCCACACGGACAATCAGTAAACTGTCGGACAAATCCATAACCATAACGGAGAAATCTTCCGGCAGATACGGATACATACGTTTCTGCTGATAACATTCCTCAAAAAACTGATCCATATATTCTTCTTTCTTCTCGCAGAGGTCATCCATCATCTGTTTGCCCTGCGCAAAAAAGCGCTTTGGCATAAAACCAAATTCAAACTGCTTACGTTCAAACAACAGATACTGTTCCTGTGTAAGCTGCATCTTCTTTGGCTGCGCTCCCTCTTTACGCTTCTTTTCCACTTCCTCGATTTTTTCCACCAGTGCACGTTTAAAAATCAGATTCTGTGTGAATGGATTGATCACTATTCCGGATACCTTTTCATCCTGCTGAAAAACCATGTTATTCGTTGCAAGGAACGGCATGTTTATAACTGCTTCACTCCTCGGAGATTCCGGAATCTCCTTTTTACTTGTATAAATTGGAAGAAACATTCCGTTTTTCGGACTGTTGATCAGACACGGAACCGGCTTCTTTTCATCATTTAAATTTGCCGGAACAAGCACACGTCTGGTTCGCATCAGCTCGATCAGGGCATTTAAATTCTCACCGGTTTTTTCTTTCAGATATAGATCTATCTGTGCTTCCACATCTTCATTTTTTACATCAAGTGTCATGCTTGGATCTGTTGGTTCCTCCTGCTTGAGATCCTGCTTCTTCATGACATCTTTTAATTTCTTTTTGTCGATCATCTGTGTATATCTCCTAACCCCATGCTGTCGGTATTGTACAGGTCAATCCCTGTGCTCATGATATAAAAGCATTTTAGCACATATTTTCAGGAGATTCCATACCTTTATACGGTTTTTGAATCATCAAGCGTTTTCTGGATCAGTTTATCAAGTCTTCTTCCGATTCTGGCATATTTTTCAATGCGGCGTTCCATTTCCGGCGGAACTCCTTTTTTGTATGAAACCCGGTTATCCATTCCTGCCCACGCATCCATGATCATCGTCCGCAGCTGTAATTCCACACGAACCACAGTTGTCTTTCCTTTGTAAGACATCGGGATATCCAGAACGATATGGTAACTCTCATACCCATTTTTCTTTGGTTTTCGAATGTAATCTTTTGCCTTTACTACGGTATATGTGTCTGTTTTTCCGATCTGCCGCGCAATCCAGTAGATTTCCTTGACACTGTAGCAGATACAGCGGACCCCGGAAATATCGTTCAGTGCAGTAACTGCGGTATCAAAATCCACGTCATAATCCTTGCGCTGCAGCTTTTCTGCAATGCTCTCCGGTGTCTTCATCCGTGTTTCGATAAAACGTACAAATCCCTGTCCTGTTTTTTCTTCATATTCCCGGTTCAGTTCCCGCAGCCGGTTTACCACAATTTCTCTTGCCAGTGCATGTTTTCTCTGAAAATTATCATCTTCCCAGTGCTTCCGGAGTTTTTCTAATTCATCCATAACTTACCTTCCCTGCTTTCTGTTATATCTATCCTATTCTATTCTCCACTTTTCTACAGGATAACAGGGGCATGTAAATACAGACTTCTTTCCTATGTAAATTGTTTGTAAAAACTATGTGGTGAGAATCTTTTTTTCCACAAGCATTTTAACAAATTCCCGATCCCGGAAACTCCATGGCTGCGTCTCACAAAATGGTTCGTTCCCATCGATAATCTCCTGTGCGGTTGCCCACTCCAGATGAAATCCTTTCGCAATCTCGCTTTCGGTCATATGCGTCTGTGTCATTTCTTCTTTTGCATCACAGAAAAAAAAGCAGGAGTGACAGACATAGATCTTGTTTTTTTCAAACAGATCTCGCCGCCGCTCCACAATTTCTCCAATCGGACGGATGGATTCCGGAATCACAATAAGCCCGGACTCCTCCCCCACTTCACGAATCAGTGCATCTTCCAGCTTCTCGCCCGGTTCCACACCTCCGCCGAGAATTTTATAGTCTCCGGCACTGCCATGTTGTGTTGCAATTTTTCCATCACGAATAATCACGCCGCGTGTCGAGTATTTTTCGAACACGGGCATTCCCTCTTCATAATCTTTTTTATCTAATGTTAAAAGTATCTGCACGGCATTTCTCCTTTGCTGTTCCGACATACAATTTTGTATCATTATAGCACTATCATGGGGGTTTGTGCAGATGTTTTAAATATAAGTTTTTTCAATGCGACGAATTTGTGCGAGTGTTTTAAATATAAGTTTTCTCAATGTGACGGAAGAAGGGGGACATTCTCTTTCTACAGAAAAATTTGCAAATTAGCGCCGATATTGATTTCAGGTTGGTTTAGCAAAAGTTTTACTTTTATGCTATTAGCTTTATATGATGGAACTACGGCGCAGTTGTAAATTTGTTCTTCCGAAAGAAATGTCCCCCTTCTTCCTGTTGGCTGGAGAAAATATAATTGAGAAACATGTTTCCGCAAATCCTGTCTGTTGAATAAATATAAAGGCACCAGAACCTGCAGTTAAAGGCGCTCCCGGAAGGAAATGCATACAATGAGTGCTTACGGTAAAGTGATAAATACTTTGGAAGTTTGACATGCAAATAAGTGGAAATTTCATTGCTGGTATTTTGTGAAACAATCGTTCTATTGAAGCTTTTATATTCTCGGACATTATGAACTTATAAATGAAAGATGAGGGCTATATAATCAAAATTCATGTGAAAGATGCCATCGTGGTATCTATGCCAATAAAATTCAGTAAAAAATTCCACCGTGGTATCTATGCCAATAAAATTCAGTAAAAAATTCCACCGTGGTATCTATGCCAATAAAATTCAGTAAAAGATACCATTGTGGTACCTACACGCTGAAAATTTAACATTTAGATACCGGAAGGTCTCTATAGATCAAAAATTGCTTCTCCAGATACCGCTTTTTCTAAAAAACCGGTATCTGGAAAAGCAATTTTTACTATATAGGTGACATTTTCTAATTTCAAACAGTAAAATTTCGGAAAACCGTCACCTAAAACTTTAATTTTTCGTCTATAGATACCCGACCTTATCATTGAGTGATTTAACAGGGTATTTTTATGTTTATTCCAGTTCATGGGATTCGTAGCTGTTTTTGAGGCGTCCCTTTAACTGCAGGTTCTGGTGCCTTTATATTTGTCACACAGACAGGATTTGCGAGCATCATTCTTTTACTTATGGTTTTCCAATCCACAGGAAGGAGGGGGACATTTCTTTCGGAAGAACAAATTTGCAACTGCGCCGTAGTTCCATCATGTAACGTTAATAGCATAAAAGTAAAACCTTTGCCAAACCAACCTGAAATCAACATCGGCGCTGACTTGTAAATTTTTCTGTAGAAAGAGAATGTCCCCCTCCTTCCGTCGCATAGAGAAACCTTATATCTAAAACAACTCCCCCGCAAATCCGTCCCACTTGCCAAATCCAAAGGCTCCCAGACCCCGCAGTTAACCAGCAATTTATAAAGTTTTGAGATACTCCACAATACTTGTCACACTGTTGGCACCATCCGCCACCGCGGTCACAATCTGACGCAGCTTCTTGGTGCGGACATCTCCTGCCACAAAAAGCCCCGGCTGCTCCGTCACCCCGTCTTCTCCGGCACGCACATAGCCATGATCTAAATCCAGCACAGAAGCCACCGCATCGGTCTGCGGATTCATACCGACTGCGATAAAGATACCGCTGACCGGCAGTTCTTTTTCTTCTCCTGTTCCGGTGTTTGCGATTACCAGATGATCGACCATCTGCTCCCCACAGATTTCTTTCACCACGGTATCCGGCAGGAAGGTGATCTTCGGCTCATTTGCCACCTGTTCCTGCAATACCTTCGTGCCACGCAGTTCCTGTCTGCGGTGAATCAGATACACTTTTTCACATCCGGCTGCCAGATACAGGGCATCTTCCAGCGCCACATCTCCACCGCCGACAACCGCCACTGTCTTGTTACGGAAAAAAGCTCCATCACAGGTTGCACAGTAAGACACCCCGGCTCCTGCCAGTGTTTCTTCTCCCGGCACCCCGAGTTTCCGGTGTCCGGCTCCAGTTGCCAGCAGTACCGTTTTTGTCTCATAGACGGTTCCGGAAGCACCGGTGATTTTCCACGTTCCGTCTGTATTTTTCTCTATGTTATCCACTTCATCGCTGATGAACGGAACCTCCAGTGCCTTTGCATGCTGCTCAAATTTCTGCGCCAGATCAAACCCATTGGTTTCCGGCAGCCCCAGATAATTGTCTACTTCCTGTGTGTAAATCATCTGTCCGCCGCCCATCGGCTCTTTTTCTAAAACAACCACATCCAGACAGGCACGTTTTGCGTACACTGCTGCTGAAAGTCCTGCCGGACCGCTTCCTATAATGACTAAATCGTACATGTTATTCCTCCTGATTTTCAAAAAAATCTATTTCATAAATAATGGCATTTTTATTCTTTCCTATTTTACCATACCCCTATACAATGCGCTATTTTCTTTTCTCCAATAATAACAAAATATGCTCCTTTTACAAAAATTTTACGTGATTTGGGGTTGAAAAATCAGTTTTCAAATGCTAACATAACCAAGGATTAAAATCCACAATCATAAAAATCTGAGTAATGGAGGTGAAATTCATGGACAGTAACGATAGTTTTGGGCGAAGTAGACATTTGAATGCCGATGCTTTTTTCACTGGCAAAATTATCGTTTTCACTGGAAAATGAATTTTGCCGATTCATGATGTTTAAAGCACCGGTAGGTGCTTTTTTTGTGCCTGAATATATAAAACTGTATACCTGAGCCTTTTCTATTGTGCATATCCGCAGCATGATGTAGCTTTTGTTGCACATGATGACTGCACACAAGGAAAGGAGAATTCATATGAACAAGAAATATTTAGAGCTTACAAAGCTGATCCGAAGCAAACAAAATGACCATGAAATCTTAAAATGCTTATCTAATTATCATGAAAACGACATTGCCGATATGCTTACGGTTATGACTCCAAAAGAAAGGAAACGTATTTATACGCTTCTGGGGCCACAGAAGATTGCGGAAATCTTCGCATATCTGGATGAACCGCAAATCTACTTTTCCGAACTCTCCGTCAAAGATGCCGCCAAAGTAGTTTCCCTGATGGATTCCGATGATGCCGTTGACGTCCTCGAAACGCTCGACGATAAAAAGAAATATGAAATCGTGGAAAACCTGGACAAAGCAGCCATAAAAGATGTAAAAATGCTGCTTTCCTATGACGATGACGAAATCGGAAGCTGCATGACAACCAACTACATCTGCATTCCAAAGGGACTTTCCGTCCGTCAGGCAATAAGCGAACTGGTCCGTCAGGCCGGGACCAATGACAATATTTCAACCATTTATGTACTGGATGAATCTTTGAAATTTGCCGGTGCTATTGATCTGAAAGATCTTATTATTGCAAGAAAACATGATGTGCTTGACGATATTATCGTCCGCTCCTATCCATCGGTAACCGATCACGAAAAAATTGATGACTGCATGGAAAAAATCATGGATTATTCGGAAGATTCCATTCCTGTCCTGTCGCAGGACGGTCATGTGCTCGGTGTTATTACATCCGAAGATATCGTAGAGATGGTTGACAATGAGATGGGGGAAGACTACGCAAAACTGGCCGGTCTCACCGCCGAAGAAGATCTCAAAGAAACCACTGTACAAAGCATGAAAAAACGTCTCCCATGGCTCATCATCCTGCTGTTCCTCGGGATGATCGTTTCCTCTGTTGTAGGTGTCTTTGAACATGTTGTGGCTGTGCTTCCGATTGTAATCTGTTTCCAGTCTCTTGTGCTTGACATGGCCGGGAACGTTGGTACCCAGTCTCTGGCAGTTACCATCCGCGTCCTGATGGATGAAACACTCACCGGAAAACAAAAACTTTTCTTACTGGTAAAAGAAATGAAAATCGGTCTTTTAAATGGTGGAATCCTTGGTATTATGGCACTTGCACTGCTTGGCATCTACATCCACCTGTTTAAGGGATACACCTGGATCGGAGCATTTGGCATCTCTGGCTGCGTCGGCATCTCGCTTCTCGTGGCAATGGTGATCTCAAGCCTCGTAGGTACTGTGATTCCCATGTTTTTCCATAAGATAAAAATTGATCCTGCGGTTGCATCCGGTCCACTCATTACAACCGTCAATGACCTTGTGGCTGTTGTGACTTATTACGGTCTGGCATTTTTGTTACTGATCATGTAAAAAGATAATCTTTACACCATACTACCGAAAAATGCTGCCTGACAACAATATGTTACAGGCAGCATTTCTATTCAACAATTTCTAAGCTGCATAGGAGATATCGCTTACGCGAGATACCCCAGATAGAAAATCTATCCGCAGACGGATACCCTTTACTGAATAACCAGTTCTTCAATCGTCACATTTTTCTCTTTGTCAATGTCAAAAGCTTTAAGCACCGGCTGATCCCTATCCATCAGGGAAAGAATCAAGTAATTGACCGTCGGATCATACGCCAGACGCTTATCTTCCTCGGACGGACGTGACGGTGATTCCGGATGGGAATGCCAGTTGCCAAGCGGTACCAGATGGTTTGTGCGCATATCTTTAACTGCGGCAAGCTGTTCCTTCGGGTTCATGGAAAAATGCTCATTGGTGTGATCCACATTCTCCAGAAGGTACACCTTCTCGATGATCTTTTTGTCACCGTCTTTGGTGCCTGCAATCAGACCACATGCCTCTTCCGGAAGATTTTCCTTCGCATGAGCTAAGATTTTTTCATAGTCTGCTTTTTTCATGGTAAGCATAAAATTTTCCTCCTTACCTCTTTCAATGATCCGGGCACTCGATCTGCTCGTAATCAATCAGTTCTGTGATGGTCGGATGATCGCCACAGATTGCACACTTATGATCTGCCTTTGGCAGTTTGATCGTGTGGAATTCCATCTTTAACGCATCAAAAGTCAGAAGCTTTCCGGTTAAGAGATCGCCCACACCGATCAGGTACTTGATGGCTTCCATCGCCTGTAAGGATCCGATGACACCGCCCATTGCGCCGATGACCCCTGCCTGCTTACAGGTCGGAACTGCATCCTTTGGTGGTGGATTCTTGAATACACAACGATAGCATGGTCCTTCTCCCGGAACATAGGTCATGAGCTGACCCTTAAAACGGATAATTCCTGCATGGGAAAATGGTTTCTTTGCCATAACACAGGCATCGTTGATTAAGAATTTTGCCGGGAAATTGTCAGTTCCGTCGATGATAAAATCATAATCCTTGATCAAATCCATAATATTTTCAGAAGTAATAAACTCACGGTATGTATTTACCGTTACATCCGGGTTCATTGCATTCATGGTCTCTTTTGCAGATTTTACTTTTGCTTTTCCTACATCTGCGGTGCCGTGAATGATCTGACGCTGTAAGTTGGACAGATCCACTTCATCTGCATCGACAATACCGATGGTTCCCACACCGGCTGCGGCAAGATACATTGCTGCCGGTGCACCGAGTCCGCCTGCACCGATAATCAAAACTTTTCCGTTGAGGAGCTTTTTCTGACCCTTCACACCAACCTCCTGCAGGATGATGTGACGGCTGTAACGCTCCATCTGCTCATTGGTAAATGCCATTAGAAGCTTCCTCCTCCCATGAAGTATAAGAATTCAACTACATCGTTTTCCTTTAATGTAACGTTCTCGAGATCGTGATTTTCTACGAAATCATCGTTTACGGTAACGGTCACATATTCCGGATTCTCCACTTTCTCGTCAACAACGAGCTGTGCCAGCGTCGTTCCCTCTTTGATATCTTTTACGTTTCCTGCGATTGTTACTTTCATCGGTAACTCCTCCTAAATATATTTTTTCACAATTTCTTCCAGTTCCGGTTTCTTAATCAGACCGCGCACACGCTCTGCTTCCTTTCCATCTTTGAAAAACAGGATGGTCGGAGAAACCATAACGGAATACTGTTCTGCCAGTTCCCCGTCAAAATTTGCATTGACTTTGACCACTTTTAAGCGATCCTCATAATCATCTTCGATATCGCCAAGAATCGGTGACATCTGTTTGCACGGAATGCAGGAATCGGAATAAAACTCCACCAGTACCGGTGTAGAAGCCTGCAAAACCTCTGCTTCAAAATTCTCTTTACTTACTCTTGCTGCCATGCCTAACCTCTTTCGTTTACTCCTCAAGTTTCTTTACAATAAGGTCATAGGTTCCATCCTCATTGTCGATCAGCTTTAATACCTGCTGTCCTTCTTCTTTGAAACTTCTCGGTACATTCTGCACCGGCTCTCCATCGTTCATATGTACGGAAAGTACCTGTCCGATCTCTAATTCTTCCATGGCCACCTTTGCCTTGACAAACGTCATCGGGCAGACCACATCGGTAATATCTACGGTTTCATCAATTGTAAAATCAGCCATTATATGCCTCCTTTATCTTTTCTTCAAATTTATCAAGTCCCACTCTCTCAAGTGTCATACGGAAACGCTCTCCCGGATTGGCATTGTCATCAAAAAACTGGATCGCTGCATCGGTAATACGGAATAACTGTTCCTCGGAGGTCACAAGCGGAAGATAATTCTCGCCCTTGTATACGCGGTTTCCAAACAGTCCACCGAAAGATACCTCAAATGCAGGCGTTGCTTTCCATGCATCGGTCGGACAGGCCTTTACACAGCGTCCACAGTTGTTACATTTTTCCTCATTGAGAACGATTTTTCCGTCCACGGTACTGATTGCATCCATGCGGCAGGTCTTCTCACAGATCCCACAGTTGATGCAGGCTGCTTCCTCCCATTCCACAATAGATGCACCCTTGATTCCGACATCATTTTCTTCTGCCTTTAAGCAGTTGTTCTGGCATCCGGTTACACCAAATTTAAACTTATGCGGAAGTTCTCTTGCAAAATAACGCTCATCCAGTTTTTTTGCAATATCATAACTGTCAATATTTCCACTAGGGCATACCGCCGATCCCTGACAGGCTGTAATCGTACGGACACGCGGTCCACACACACCCGGCTTACATCCCCCGGTTGCCAGCACTTCCTTAACTTCTTCTACATCGTCAAGTTTGATAAATGGGATTTCCACACTCTGACGGGAAGTCAGATGTACGTGTCCGTCTCCGTATTTTTCTGCAACCTTTGCGATAATCTGTAAATTCTCTGCTGTAAGATTTCCACCTACCACAGCCAGCCGCAGGGAAAAATTATTTTTTTGTTTCTGGCGCATAAATCCGCCTTTTTTCAATGTAGCATAATCAACAGCCATTACTCTCTCCTTTAAACCTTGTGTATTTTTCTTTGTTTATCCGGCGGTATTTTGGATTGCTGCTGTAAAATCCTGCTTCAGATCTTCGATATCCTCAATACCGACACTTATTCTTATCATATCATCAAATACGGCGGCGTCAATCTTTTCCTGCTCGGTTGAGTGTGCCGCCAGTGTGGATTCCGGATGTACGATCAGTGTCTTGGTATCTCCGATATTGGATACGATCTGCGGAATGGTCAGCGCATTCATGATTGCAAAAGCGCGTTCCTTGCTTCCCACGCGAATGGTTAAAATTGCTCCAAATCTTCCATCCAGCAACTGCTTTGCCACACCGTTCCACGGACTCGATGCAAGTCCCGGATAGTTTACGCTGATTCCCGGAATGGTTTCCAGATAAGCCGCAAGCTGCATTGCGTTGTCACACGCCCGCTCCATACGAAGCCCCAGTGTCTCCATACCAAGCAGATTATAGTATGCAGTCTGCGGCGCCATACAGGCTCCCATGTTGCGGAACAATCCGTTTCTCAGTTTTGCAGTAAAGGCAAATTTTGCAAACTTTTTATAGTCTTTCATGCCCGGATACCGCTCCAGATCCCATTTGAATCTTCCCGCATCGGTGATCACACCACTGATGGCACTGCTGTTGCCGTTGATGTATTTGGATGTGGAATTGATTACGATGTCTGCGCCAAGTTCGAGCGGACGAACGAGAAACGCGGTAGCTACCGTATTGTCGATCATGAGCGGAAGATTGTGCCGCTTTGCGATCTCTGCAAGTGCCGGGATGTCGGTCACATCCAGCTTTGGATTGCCAATCGTCTCCGCGAAGATGACTCTCGTCTTATCCGTGATCTTGGATTCGAGATCTGCCAGATCATTCGTATCTGCAAAAATTGTTGTAATCCCAAACGCTTCCAGATCGTGGTAAAGATCAATCGTTCCTCCATACAGGCTGGTGCTTGTGATGATCTCATCACCACTTCCTACGATATTCAGAAGGGCATTGGTAATTGCCGCCATGCCGGATGCACAGGCAACGGATGCCACACCTTTTTCCAGAACCGTCATGCGTTCTTCAAATGCTGCGATGGTCGGGTTATTGATTCTTGTGTAAGAATATCCAGCAGCTTTGTTGTGAAACAGCTTCTCATGCTGCTCTGCCGATGGCTGAAAGAAAGCACTGGACTGGTACACCGGGGTAAGTGTGGCTCCGGTCACCGAATCTCCGGTTTTTGTACCATGTAGTAGTTCTGTGTTTAATCCCATTTCATTTCCCCTAATTCATACTTATCTAATAGGTTTAATATGTTATAGTTAATATACCGCAATCATACCCTATTGTCAACCTTTTATTTCCACTTATTTTTCCGGCAAAAAAATCCCCGCTGGTGAAAACCAGCAGGGATTCCATTCTCATAATAAAATGATTATTCTGTCCAGTGCTCATCCTTAAATACGATGCGGCGGTAAGTCTCAAAATCAACCCACTTATTAAAGAAGTTCTCAGAGATCTCACTGCCCTCTGCGGAAAGCTCCTTCTTGAACGCATCCACATCTGCGGCACTTGTTACATGAACTGCAAATCCACGGCCGTTGATGATAGGCACATCGTTGTATGCAAAGTCAGCAAGCGGAATAATTGCAGTAACCTTCTGGTCACGGATGGATACCGCTACCTGCTCACGCAGAACAACCACATCAAAGCTGTCCGGATACTGATACGTCTCACCCTTGACCGGAATCACATCACCGATCGTGTAAGTTTTATCGGAAGGCTGTACCTTAAAGACGTTCATAGCCTCAAGGTCATAGTAATATTCCTCGAAGATATCTCCGTTTGCCTTGAGATTTCCGTGGGCAAATGCGCATTTTAAGTCCTTGGTCTCATCGAGCGTTGGATTTTCCACAACACCACATGCGGAGGTCATGTTGGAAATACGGTCGATCAGGATCAGTTCTCCCAATGTCTTATGCTTTGCAAAAGCATCAATGACGATCTCTTCCTGCAATACCAGATCGCAGACCGCAATCTCGTTCTTGCGCAGGCGGCCAACCGGAATAAATTCACCGGTGTTGACATCAATCTTGTACTGGATATTCTTTAAGATACCCGGAATCGTACGTGTACCGAGTTTTACGAGATAATCTTTGCCGACGGTCAGTTCCTCATCGTCCATCCAGAGGATTGTTGCGGTAAATTTCTTGCTGACCGGAAGCTTCGTATCTTTTGCGAGAACACATCCGCGGGATACATCCACTTCCTTGTCAAGCTGGATGGTAACTGGACGGCCTGCATCTGCAGTCTGTGCATCTTTATCTCCGACTAAAATGCTCTTTACTTTTGCATGCTCATTGCTTGGCAGAGTCACGATTGTATCACCGACCGATACAGCGCCACTCTCGATCTGTCCCTGGAAACCACGGAACGTGTGATCCGGACGGCAGACACGCTGTACCGGCATATAGAAGCCTTCTTCCTGCTTCTTTTCGCTCACATCGATATTCTCTAAGTAAGCAAGCAGTGGCTCCTGCGTGTACCATGGCATATTGTCGGAATGGGTGGTGACATTGTCACCCTCGGTTGCAGAAACCGGAATGATCTTGACACTTGCTAAATGCAGTTCCTCGGAAAGTTCCTGAATCTGTGCAACGATCTCCTTGAAACGCTCCTCGCTGTAATCGACAAGATCCATCTTATTTACAGCAAATACAAAGTAACGGATTCCCATCAGTGCACAGATTCTGGCATGTCTTCTGGTCTGTACGAGCACGCCCTGCTTTGCATCCACAAGGATAACGGCAAGGTCTGCAAAGGAAGCACCGACTGCCATGTTTCTTGTGTACTCCTCATGTCCCGGAGTATCTGCCACGATAAAGCTTCTCTTTTCGGTTGTAAAGTAACGGTATGCCACATCAATGGTGATACCCTGTTCACGCTCTGCCATCAGTCCGTCCAGAAGGAGGGAGTAATCGATTGCGCCGCCGCGACTTCCTACTTTGGAATCCAGCTCCAACGCTTTCTCCTGATCTGCGTAAAGCAGTTTGGAATCGTATAAAATATGTCCGATCAGTGTGGACTTTCCATCGTCTACACTACCGCAGGTAATAAATTTCAATAATCCGCTCATTTTAGAAATAACCCTCCCTCTTTCTTCGTTCCATGCTGCCGGCTGCCTCGTTGTCAATGACACGGGTGGTCCGCTCAGACTCTACAGCACTCAAGGTCTCGTCAATAATCTCATCTAATGTGGTCGCGTTGGATTCGATTCCACCGGTCAGTGGATAGCATCCCAAGGTACGGAAACGCACATTCTTGTATTCAATTTTCTCACCCGGACGAAGTTTCAGACGATCATCATCCACCATGATAATCTGTCCGTCACGCTCAATCACCGGACGCTTTGCTGCAAAATACAGCGGCACGATATCGATGTTTTCTCTCTTTATGTACTCCCAGATATCCGTCTCCGTCCAGTTGGAAATCGGGAACACACGGATGCTCTCACCCTTGTTGATCTTGGAGTTATAAAGTTTCCACATCTCCGGTCTCTGGTTCTTCGGGTCCCATGCATGATTCTCATTACGGAAAGAGAAAATTCTCTCTTTTGCACGGGATTTTTCCTCGTCACGACGTCCGCCGCCGAATGCTGCAGTAAATCCGTATTTATTCAACGCCTGTTTTAATGCCTGTGTCTTCATGATGTCGGTGTACTGGCTGCCGTAATCAAACGGATTGATGCCACGCTTTACACCGTCCTCGTTGATATACTCGATCATGTTAATCCCAAGTTTCTTTGCCGTCTCATCACGGAACTGAATCATTTCCTTGAATTTCCATGTCGTGTTCACATGTAAAAATGGGAATGGCGGCTTCTCCGGATAAAATGCTTTCATGGCAAGATGAAGCATTACCGAACTGTCCTTTCCTATGGAATAAAGCATTACTGGTTTTTCACACTCTGCCGCTACCTCACGGATAATGTAGATTGCTTCCGCTTCGAGTGCATCAAGATGAGATAATTGACTCATGATCTTCCTCCTTAATATTTATTCGAATCCTTTTTATTCACAACAATTGTTTCTATTGTACCATCTGTTTTTTTAATTCGCCAGTGTAACAGATCTCCTTCCGTATGAACGGTCATCTGGCTTCCCATGCCGCCGATGTCGGCACCCAGGTAATAGGAAATTGCCTCAAACGGACACTCCTTGATACAGGAGGCACATCCCCAGCAGTCCTTCGGATACCGGATCACGGCTTTTTTGTCTTCGCCGCGCACGATCAGGCTTCCCGGACAGACATCCAGACATTTTCCACATGCCCTGCATTTCATGGAATCAATTGCGATGCTCATAGGTTTCTCCTCCTTTCACCAGATCTCTGCGGATCATCGTAATCTGGTCCCCGTTCTTTTTCGAGTTTACATAGCAGAGCCATGCATCACTCTTCTCCGGATAATCCAGATTCTCCGCGAAACTGTGCCAGCGTGTCTCCTTGCGTGCACGCAGATGTGCGATCACAGTCAAGCACACGGTCAGGCGTTCTTTCAGCTCATAGATAAACATCAGCTCATGCATATCGGCTGCCGCAAGTCCTTTTGCAAGGATCTGCAGTTTCTTTATTTTTTCTTCCGCCATGGCAAGCTGCTTTTCGTTGAACTGGTAATGGGTTCCGATTCCGCCTGCATACTGGTCCATGACTTTCTGCATGGCTTCCTCGAGTTCCTCAACGGTAAATGCCGGGGCCTGCTTTGTGAGAAATGCATCATACTCGGCAATTTTATGTTCAAGAACCGCTTCTTCATCAGAAGCCGCCGTATCTGCCACCTGTTCTTCGTTTAATTTCTGCACGATGGAATGGGCTGCGATCTCGCCCTCCACCAGTGCGCCGGTTACATATTTCTGTGGACAGCCGCCTGCCACATCTCCGGCAGCATAGAGCCCGTGGATCGTTGTCTCTCGTTCGGTGTCTACCCAGTAACCGCTGGCGGTATGACCACCTACGATGTACGGCTCGGTTCCCTCGATTTCCACGTTCTGTTCGCTTGGATTTTTCCCGGATTCCACCCATTTGAGTGTCTGTCCCGGCGCCATGTTTAAGTATGCTTTTAAGAGCGATTCATCCTGCTCTGCGGAGATGCCTTCGGTGCGAAGATAACATGGTCCGCGTCCCTGTACGTTTTCTTCAACAGTTCCGTACACACGCTGGGAAGTAGTCAGACCGTATTTTGTCTCATACACTTCTCCGTGTGCGTTGATCTGCTTTGCTCCGACACCCTGTGCAATCGTTCCGGTCGGAGCGATCGTATCTTTACAGCGCAGGGCGATAAAGCGCATCTCAAATGTGGTCATCTCGGCTCCGGCTTCAATTCCCATGGCATATCCGGCTCCGGTGTTAAACGGCGGATACCACATTTTGTGACGGGAAAAGCCAGGATTGTTCGGGCGGTAAAGTCCTGCGGCTCCTCCGGTTGCAATCAGCACTTTCTTTGCGCGGATCTCGTAGGCCGTACCGTCTGCAATGGAAAAACCGACGGCTCCTTCGATCTTATGATTGTTTACCAGATAATCGGTAATGTTTAACTGGTTGATGACGGTCACATCGTCTAATTTGCTGACAGCATCTGCAAGAAGCGGCTTGAAGTTTTCGCCGTTGATCTTGATATTGCGGTTTCCTCTTGCCACATACTCGCCGTTTTCGTCTTTTAAGATGACCAGACCAAGCTGTTCCATTTTGGCGGTCACACGGTTGAGTCCTTCGGACATGGTCAAAAGCAGATCCGGCCGGACGATGCCGTCGGCATCTTTTGTGGCGTAGTCCACGTAATCCTGCGGAACATGACCTTTGGTGATATAGGCATTGAGCGCGTTGACTCCGGCTGCCAGACAGCCGCTGCGCTTGATGTTGGCTTTTTCTGCTATGATTATGGAATAATCGGATTGTTCACGGATGGTCATTGCCGCGTAGCAGCCTGCTGTGCCGCCCCCGATGATGAGGACATCCGTATGGAGTATTTTTTTTCCCTCGATTTTCATAAGTAATCCTTCCTTGTGATTAAATGTAGAAGACCTCGCCTTCCTGCATTTCCTTATTTTCTACAAGATAGGTCTGGTTTTCATCAAATATATACAGGCGGTAAATTAAGACATATACCTGTTCTCCAATTTCAACCGGATCTTTTTCAAGTAAGCGCTCGGTGACGATCGGGATACCTCCCACATCAACGACAACATCCAGATGATTTCCTCGGAATATCACATCTTTTACGATTCCACGCTCGGCGGCACTCATGTGCTGCGGTGGCTCGCTTCTGGACATGCGGACAAATTCCGGACGGATAACTGCGTGGGTTGCGCCCTCGACCGGATCAAATCCAAGCAGGCGCTCATAATGCTCTACGATCGAGGAACGGCCGATAAACTGTGCCACGAACGGGGTGTCCGGTGATTTATAAATTTCCATCGGCGTTCCCATCTGCTCGATATGTCCATGGTTTGTGATGATAATCTCATCGGCCACCTCGACGGCTTCATCCTGATCGTGGGTGACGAAAATGCTTGTAATGCCAAGCTTTACAACCATCTCGCGAAGCCAGTTGCGAAGTTCGGTGCGGACTTTTGCATCGATTGCCGCAAACGGCTCATCGAGAAGAAGTACCTGCGGATTCGGTGCAAGTGCGCGGGCAAATGCCACCCGCTGACGCTGCCCACCGGACAACTGGTTCGGATAACGCTTTTCCATTCCGCTTAATCCGGTCAGTTCCAACAGTTCGGTCACGCGCTTTTTGATTTCTTTTTTCGGCACCTTGGCAAGTTCGAGACCAAAGGCTACGTTGTCGTAGACGGTCATATAACGGAACAATGCATAGTTCTGAAATACAAAACCGATGCCTCGTTTTGCCGCCGGCACATCGTTGACACGCTGCCCGTCAATATAGATATCGCCGCTGTTTGGTGTCTCAAGCCCCGCGATCATGCGAAGCAGTGTGGTCTTTCCGCTTCCGGAAGGTCCAAGCAGTGCGACTAATTTTCCTTTTTCAATGCCAAAGCTGACATGGTCGGAAGCCCGGAAGTTTCCGTAATTTTTACAAATATCTCTCATTTCCACGTACATAGCCTGACTCCTTACTGTATGCCTTTACTGTTTTTGCTTCTGTATTCAAAAATGTTTCTGAGTATCAGCACGATCACCGCAATAATGACCAGAATGGAAGATACCGCAAACGCGGAGGTGATGGAAGTATCTGTCCCCGACATATATAAGGCATCAATCTCGAGAGGAAGCGTAAAGGTCTGTCCTCTTGTCTTGGACAGTGCATTGACTGCTCCAAACTCGCCTAACGCACGCGCCGTACATAAAATGATACCATAGATCAGTCCCCATTTCATCTGCGGAAGGGTAATTTTCCGGAAAATGGTAAATCCGTTTGCCCCCATAAGCGCCGCCGCCTCTTCCTCATCCTTTCCCTGTGCATTTAAGATCGGGATGATCTCACGCGATACAAACGGGAAAGTGACAAAAATTGTGGCAAGCACAACACCCGGTAACGCAAACGTAATGCGGATGTTTGTTCCGAAAAACTGGTTGATCGCCCGGATTGCCGGATACGTCCAGCCGAGCCGTCCGAAGGTCATCAAAAAGGCAAGACCTACAATGACGGGAGAGATTGAAAACGGGATATCGATCAGCGTGGCAAGCACCTGTTTCCCACGGAAGGAAAACTTCGTTAAAAGCCATGCCGCCACGATTCCAAAAAACGTATTGACAACTACCGCGATCACAGTTGCAAGCAATGTAACCAAAAGAGCCGAACGCACATATTCGGTTGTGATCGCCTGCAGATAAAAAGCAAATCCTTCTTTCAACGCACTAAAGAGAATCGAAAACAGGGGAAGAATCAGCATAACAAATATGAAAAGAACGCTGATGGCTATTAAGATGTATTTCGTACTTTTCTTTTGTTCCATAAAAACGAACTTCCTTTCTTAAAACAAACTGGCTGGTTTCCCGTTGTACTTACACATTGTTGGTTCTGGCTGCCTGTTTCATCTGTACGATATTCACAGCAAGCAGTAAAACAAACGATAAAATCAACATTACCAGCGCGATTGCCGTGGCACTCGCATAATCAATATACCCAAGCTTCTGCATGATCACATAGGAGATCACCTGCGTATGTTCCCTTGCACTGTTTCCGGATATGTAAATGACACTTCCGTACTCACCAATCCCTCTGGCAAAGGCAAGCCCAAATCCGGTTAAAACCGGGGGCATCATCTCCGGCAGAAGCACTCTGCGGAAGGTCTGAAACCGGTTGGCTCCAAGCATAAATGCCGCTTCCTCATACTGTCCGTCGAGTTTTTCAAGCACCGGCTGCACGGCACGGATGACAAACGGAATTCCGACAAACACCAGTGCAATGACCAGTCCCAGATGTGTGTAGGATACTTTGATGCCAAGTTTTGCAAGCGGAGTCCCGAGGATTCCGTTTTCGGAATACATTTTAGAAAGTGTGATACCTGCTACCGAAGTCGGCAGTGCAAACGGAAGCTCAATACAGCCATCGAGGATACGTTTTCCCGGAAACTCATATCTTACAAGCACCCAGGCAATGATCACACCGAACACACTGTTTATAAGTGCCGCAATAAACGAACATCCGATGCTGGTCGCAAATGCATGCCGCACGGTCGGCTTCGTGATCAGGGACCAGAACTCTACTGGACGCAGTTTTAATGCGGAAACCATCACAGATGCCAGCGGGATCAGCACAATCAGGGAAAGCATTGTCACTGTAATTCCCAATGTGAGGTGATACCCCGGTATCACACGTACTTTTTTTGTCTTATTCGTTGCCGTAGATTTCATCAAACATTGCTCCATCGTCAAAATAGTTCTTATATGCTTCGTTCCAGCCGCCGTAATCTTTGATCGTATATAATTTCACATTCAGGTCAAAACGGTCGGAAAATTCCTTCAGAATTGATTCATTGCTCGGACGGTAACCATACTCTGCCGCCAGCCGCTGCGCATCATCGGTGTACAGATAATTCAGGTACTCGCGGCTCACTTCCTGCGTGCCGTTGGCATCCGCATTGTCATCCACAATCGCCACACTCGGTTGTGCCAGAATACTGACACTCGGCGTAATCATCTCATATTCATCCGGATAACTTTTCATCGTGGTAATTGCCTCATTTTCCCACGCGATCAGCACATCCCCTTTCTGGTTTTCCACAAACGTGGTTGTGGAACCGCGCGCTCCGAAATCCATGACGGAAACCTGCGAGTAAAGTTTCTGCAGAAATGCTTTCTGTTCCTTCTCATCATCGGTCTGCTCCTTTATATAGGAAAGTGCTGCTAAAAAGTTCCAGCAGGCACCACCACTGCTCTTTGGGTCCGGGGTGATGATCTCGACCTTTTTATTCACCAGATCGTCCCAGTCTTTGATCTGTTTCGGATTGCCTTTCCGGACGAGGAAAACAATCGTCGAAGTGTATGGGGAACTGTCATCGGCAAATTCCTGTTCCCAGCCTTTACCAATCAGTCCGGTCTGCTCGATCAGTGTGATATCATGCTCAAGTGCCAGTGTCACGACATCGGCGTTACATCCCTCCACAACGGAACGCGCCTGTGCACCGGAACCTCCGTGGGATTGAATAATATTCACTTCTTTTCCCGTTTTTTCCTTATAATATTTCTCAAACAGAGGATTATATGCTTCATAAAATTCTCTTGTCGGATCGTAGGAGACGTTGGTGATTGTCCGTACATGACTCTTTTTGCTTCCGCATCCGGTACATCCAATCAACAGAATTGCCGCCATGGACAGTACCGCTATTTTCTTTACCATTGAAAATGATTTTCGCTTCATGTTTCCGCCTCCCTTGACTTTCGTTTATCATACCCCTTAATTCCTATCATGTCAATAGGTATTGTAGGAATAATTTTCCTTTCTTTCTACGGTACCATGGAAAGATTGAATTTTACTTGAATCTCAATGCGGAATTTTTTATGGACAATGAAATGGCTGGTTAACGGCATGGTCTGGGAGTCTTTGGGATTTGGCAGAAGGGACGGATTTGCGGGGATTGTTTTAAATATAAGTTTTTTCGATGCGACGGAAGAAGGGGGACATTCTCTTTCTCCAGAAAAATTTACAAGTTAGCTCTGGCGTTGGTTTCAGGTACGTGGAG
>ENA-UPXC01000909-UPXC01000909.1-human-gut-metagenome-genome-assembly--contig:-NODE-909-length-46589-cov-13.278810_pt1 | contig 46589 bp, 65 predicted proteins | sample MGYA00250047_ERZ773371 | MGnify/ENA primary metagenome ERZ773371 (study PRJEB29103, sample SAMN06111975) | human gut metagenome | biome: human gut; feature: ankylosing spondylitis patient; material... | reverse complement strand
TGAAACAATCGGATTTTACTCTCTGAGTTATTGGAAAAAGTCGGCATGTCGACCGTTATCGTGGTCACTTGATGGGGCGTGACGGGATATGAGCATGAGTTTTGCAATGGATATATTTTTTCATTATATATATTTGTCAATATTCTGAATTGATTTTGTTACTTACTGAAATACTCTTTCTTTATCGTTTAATATATATATATTGACTGAATATTTTGATATGAAAAAGGAGTAAACATTATGGGATATCTTTAAGGAAATAGATTATAAAATCGAATATATTTGTTTAGCTGTAGGATGTCTCTGATAAATAATAACGTTTTAGTGATAGAATTATCAAATAAGATATTTATCTTCGCTATCCAAATCTAAATGCAGAAAAACATTTAAAATGAAGAGAAGAATGTTTCTTAAATCATCACTATTAATGACTTCAGGATTAGGTTTTGATACTTATGTGAGAGAAGAGGTCAGAGAGGAGAGAGTGCAGGTTAAAAAGCCACACGTTATCCTGATCATGACTGATCAGCATCGTGGAGATGCTCTCGGCTGTATGGGAAAATCCGCTGTCATATCTCCGAATCTTGATCGTTTGGCGAAAGAGGGAACTTTGTTTGTAAATGGATATTCTGCTTCTCCAAGCAGTACACCTGCTCGTGCCGGACTCTTGACTGGCATGTCGCCTTGGCATCATGGCATGCTGGGGTATGGTCGAGTTGCAGAAAAGTATACGTACGAGATGCCGCAAATGTTACGTAATCTCGGGTATTATACATTTGGTGTTGGAAAAATGCACTGGTTTCCACAAAAGGCTCTTCATGGCTTTCATACAACATTGATTGATGAGAGTGGACGTGTCGAGTCGAAAGATTTTATCAGTGATTATCGGGAATGGTTTCAGCTTCATGCGCCAGGTGAGAATCCCGATTTGACAGGCATTGGTTGGAATGCTCATGGGGCAGGTATCTATAAATTGCCGGAGAAGTTGCATCCGACGGCATGGACGGGTCAGACTGCTTGCGAATTGATTCGAAATTATAATTGTGATAAACCCCTTTTCTTGAAAGTTTCATTTGCACGTCCTCATAGTCCTTATGATCCTCCCAAGCGTTATCTGGATATGTATAAGAATGCCGATATACCCAAGCCGTCTGTCGGTGATTGGTGTGGCAAATATGCAGAACGTCTGGATCCGGAAAAAGTGGCTCCAGATGCTCCTTTCGGTAATTTTGGGGATGAATATGCTGTCAAATCCCGCAGGTATTATTACGCGAACATTACCTTTATTGACGACCAGATCGGAGAAATTATTGCGGTATTGAAAGAAAGAGGAATGTATGACAATGCGGTAATTTGTTTTACGGCCGATCATGGAGATATGTTAGGCGATCATTATCATTGGCGAAAGACATACCCTTATGAAGGTTCGACCCATATCCCTTATATTGTGAAGTGGCCTGCCGGAATGTACAAAAAGGTTCCTTTGGGAGCAAGGATCGAACAGCCTGTCGAACTTCGCGACTTTTTGCCTACCTTTATCGAGTTGGCTGGTGGAGCTGTACCTCCTGATATGGATGGCAAATCTTTGTTGAAGCTGGTTCAGGGCCAGGAAAGTGAATGGCGTAAATATCTGGATATGGAACATGCCACTTGCTATAGTCAGGATAATTACTGGTGTGCATTGACAGATGGTAAGATCAAATATGTTTGGAATTTCCATACCGGAAAAGAAGAATTGTTTGATCTCCGGAAAGATCCGAACGAATTGGTGGAATGTTCCGGCAAGCCGGCTTATGCTACCCAGCTTAAGGAAATGCGCCAGGCAATGGTCGATCATTTGGCAGAGCGTGACGAAACTTTCGTGAAAGATGGAAAATTGGTGGTACGGGAGACAACAATGCTTTATAGCCCTAATTATCCTCAAACAAAATGATTCGTATAAATTCTTTAAACTGTGTATGCTATGATAAGAAAATGGAAACTCCTGCTTGTTGGAGTGAGTTGTGTAATGGGTACAGCTATGGCACAAAATAATCCTATTTTGCTGTTTCCGAAAGGTGCACCAGGCGAAACAACCAAGTTGATTGAAAAGGCAGATGCTGACGGTGGGAAGACAGGAGGTGAGACGGTTCTTCGTATCACGAATGTAAGTGAACCGACAATTACCGTTTATCCGGCCCCCGACGAAGTGGCGACAGGTGCTGCCGTTGTGGTTTGTCCGGGTGGTGGCTATAATATCTTGGCTTATGACTTGGAAGGCGATGAAGTTTGTGAGTGGTTGAATAATTTGGGAGTTACTGCCGTTTTGTTGAAATACCGGGTTCCTCGCCGCGAGGGTCGTGCGAAACATGAAGCTCCTTTGCAGGACGTGCAGCGTGCGATCGGATATGTCCGGACTCATGCGGAAGAAATGAACCTGGATCCTCAGCGGATCGGAGTAATGGGATTCTCTGCCGGCGGACATCTTTCGGCGATGGCAAGCAACAATTTCGATAAACGTACTTATCCGGCCGTGGATGCGGCAGATAAGGCAAGTTGCCGTCCGGATTTCTGTCTCTTGGTTTATCCTGCCTATCTGGATGGTGAAAATTTCCAGTTGGCTCCGGAGGTCAAAGTATCTTCTGCCACTCCCCCTACAATGATGATTCAAGCAGAAGACGATAAATCTTATATCAACAGTAGCCTTTTCTACTATTATGCTTTGAAAGAAGCTGGTGTGCCTGCATGGATGCATCTATACAGTAAAGGCGGTCATGGTTATGGCCTGAGAGATACGGGTGCAGCTGTAAATGAATGGCCTGACAGGGCTGAAGACTGGTTTCGCGAAATCGGTGTGATAGAATAAAAAACTAAATAGAGTACAAAGATTTTCGATTTTTCTGTATCTTTGTACTCACAAATCATGGGGATGACCGGTTTAGACAGCGGGTAGAAGTGGTTTGTAAGCATGTAGTGCGTGGTCGGCTTGCACTTAAATCTCAGACGGCGAACAATTAACTGGCGAAAACAATTACGCTCTCGCTGCTTAATCGAAGTACAGTAGATTCAAGCTTAATCCCTGCAAAAGTTGCGGGGACGTGACATCACCCGGATGCTGTGGCTCCGAAGCGTTCCGATCAGGTGGTGCAGCAATATCGGAGATAGTTTGGAGTAAGCCTCGGGCTCCAAGTGAAATTTTAGAGGATAAGGTTCAAGTGGGTGGCTTCGGTCTTGCTTGCACTCGACAATCGAAGGCGAAGATAAACATGTAGAAAGCAGATTAATTCCTCGTTTGGACGAGAGTTCGAATCTCTCCATCTCCACAAAGGCTACTGATTATCAGTGGCTTTTGTTTTTAAGGCACTATTTTGGGGACCTTGTTGTTTTTTGTTAAACAATTTCATTGCTTCATGTTTTGCGGAATCAGCTATATCTATATATGGCTTCATTGATTTGTAATCACTGTGGCCTGTCCATTTCATGACAACTTCTGGTTGTATTCCCATCATTAGGGCATTACATATAAAGGTTCTTCTTCCGCAATGTGTTCCTAATAATTCGTACTTTTTAAATGTTTCATCTATTCTTTTATTGCCTTTATAATATGTAATGGTTACAGGGGTGTCTATTCCACATATGTATCCAACTTCTTTTAAATATTGATTCATTTTTTGATTTGTTATTACTGGTAATGCTTTATTATCTGGATATAAATCATCTTTGTATTTATTAAGTATTTCTCTTGAGTAATCATTTAACTCAATAGATATTGTGTCTGCTGTTTTGATGGTTGTTATGTATATAGTATCATTAATTATATTGTGTCGTTTTAGATTTTCAACATCTGAATACCTCAATGAGGTAAAGCAGCAGAAGCAAAAAACATCTCTTACACGCTCCAAATATTTTTTGTTTTTAGGAAATGAAAAGTTATATATTTTCATTAATTCTTCCCATTCTAAAAAGATAACTTTTTTTTCTGTATCCTTTAATTTAGGGGCAAATGATTCGAAATCTCGAATGCTGTTATATCCTTTTGATGTAGCCCATCTCATGAACCATTTTAGAAAAGATATTTGTTTTTTTATAGAACTATTACGTAAGTTAGCATCATCCCTTAAAAATATCATAAAATTGTTTAATCCTGATTCGTTTAATTTTTCAAAAGATAATTGGTTGTTAAATGATATAAGATGATTTTTTAGTGTTTTAAATTTCTGGTATGTCGCTTGTGTCCAATTGTTTTTCATCCCTATTTCTTTCGTAAAATCATCAATATACTTCCATATGTTTTTGTCTGAAGGTTTTTCAATATCTATATCTATTCCTCTTATTTCTTTAATAAATAGAGCTTTAAACTCTTCCTTATCAGGTGTTTTTCTTTCATTGTTGAATTTGTTAAATATATTTTCAACGGTAGTTTCGTATAAGTTTATTTCTCTGTTTATTACAGATGCTTGTATTTTTTTCTTTCCATGTGTGGTGTTATTCTTACATCGTTGCGTTTCCAAACTCCATTTGTTAATATCAACTCTAAATCCTACGTTGAAAGCTACTATATTTTTACCCCATCTAACTCGTAGACGTAGTTTTGCATCTTCTTTTCCTTTTTCCTTATCAAGAAGGAATATGTGATAATATTTGTTTATCATGACAAATGTATAATTTGATTTTTATTTTAAAACAAAAAGTGTTTATGTTTTGTTTTATTATCAAACTGCCAATAGTGGCAATTTTTAAATCTAAAAAACATGGAACAACAAGAATTTGTGGAAAGATTCCCAGGACTTACTGAAAGTCAGATTTTTGACCTTGCAGAACTTGGAAGGTCAGTGCTCAATATATCGAGCCTAAAGAAGCTTGTATCTGAATTGATGTATATTTCAAAAGAGATACTGTGCTCAGAATCAGATATTGCTGAAAAGACACGATACTGTATATCTGATTTAATGAGCATTGCTATGTGTATTCATGATTTTGATAATGAGGTGAAATATTGATTATTTTATTATAACCTTTTCATACATCCAAGTACTTTGAATACAATCCTTACCATTTCTTTCGGTAATTCTTGTACGCCATATTCAGGTGATTTGTTAGTTGGAATCAGAGAGTAGCAATCTTTATTTTGAGAAGGTCCTATTCTTTTGATTGTGCGCATTTCATTTTTTGTGACTATGGCGTATATTTCACCATACGGGAGGAATGATATATCTTCTATCTTCTTCAGGGCTATTATGTCACCATGCGTTATCTCTGGCTCCATCGAGTGCCCTGTTACGTTACACCAACAGGTTGCCTCATTGTATTTCGGAAAATCTATAAGATACTCCGGTATTGTAGTCTGATCGTTAATCACCATATCGAATCCTCCAACGAAATCAACATTGTAATATGGAACTCCTTTGTCCTCGCTTTTTATAGGTAAAATTGATTGGACTGCATTTTCTTTCTTAAGCATGGTTCCTTCCCCTGTTAAAATCCATTCAGGAGATAATTCCGGGTATATTCGGAGGATATTGGATAATACTTTCGCTGAAATATTCTTTGTGTTGCTGATGTAGCTTTTTGAAGCTCCAATATTTTTCTCAAAAGATGTAACGCTAACTCTTTTGTAATCAACAAATTGTATAATTCTATCTCTTATTTCCATAATATATCATGTTAATTAATGTTATTGCACCGAATATACTCGGTGTAATATTTTTTTATACCGAAAATACTCACCATATTTGCACTTGTCATTTGAACAGTGCAAATATAAAGTATAAATGCAACATATTGAGATATGGGAAAGAAAATTAAAGTGATTGTTACTCCATTTGGGAGTATAAAAAAAATTGCAGAAGAGCTAAAAGTTTCAAGGACGTTTGTTAGTCAATCATTAAGCTTCTTCTACAACACAAACAAAGCTAAGAAAATCAGATCAGTAGCTTTAGAAAAATACGGTGGTTTTGAATCTTATAAGGAGGTGGAAGTCTGATGTATAATTTGGATACGCCTATATGGCAATTGACTGTAGGTGAGTTTATTGAATTACAGAAGAAAAATGTAATCAATATCTCGAATGTGGAGCCTATTGGAATCCCTAAAAGAAATTTGGTATATGGGATATCAGGATTGGCTAAATTGTTGAACTGCTCTAACGCTACTGCACAAAAAGTGAAAAATAGCGGAAAAATAGACAAGGCATATACACAGGTCGGTAGGCAGATTGTATTTGATGTAGATCTGGTGATTGACCTTTTGAAAAAGGATAAAAATCGTCGCTAATTATGAACAGAGAAAATATATACTTTTCGCACGATGCGAATGCAATGAGTGACCCCAAATGCATGTTGCTGATAGAGCAGCTTGGGATGGAGGGTTATGGAATGTTTTGGGGCTTGGTGGAAATGCTCCGCCAGCAGCCGGAATACAAAATGTCGCTGCTCCTTATACCGGCATTGGCAAATCGGTTTAAAGTGTCGGAATCAAAATTAAAGACAGTTGTGTCGGGATACGGGTTGTTTGTGATTGAGAACGATGAGTTTTTCTTTTCCCGCTCTCTTCGCGAAAGAATGGAACTGATGGAGTATAAGAAAATCCAAAGATCTATTGCTGGTAAGAAAGCTATTTCAGCAAGATGGAGTAAGAAAAAAGCGCTCCCTTCTCCGTCGAATGCTAGTGAAAAATTAGAAGATGATACGAACGTAATACGAACGTATAACGAACGTAATACGAATTCATACCAAAGAAAGGAAATAGAATTATCTACTACTAACGTAGTATCTAATTCTTGTATTAGTTATAGTAACAAAGATAGTTCTAATGATAAAGATAGTTTAGAAGATAAAGAGAGGGGGAATTTTGAAAAGTCGGAATCTTCCGATTCCTCCAAGTCGAAGGCCAAAGCCTTCTCCCCTCCTTCTATTTCTGAAATCGAATCTTATTGCAGAGAACGGAATAACGGGATAGATGCCGAGTGGTTTCATGATTTTTACCAGTCGAAGAACTGGATGGTAGGTAAGTCGAAAATGAAAGATTGGAAGGCTTCCGTCAGAACATGGGAAAGGAGAATGAAAAATGAGAAAAAACAGCAATCAGGAAGCAGTCAGTATGAAGAGCTTTAACCTACCGTCGGATAAGGATGTCGAATCAGTTGTTCTTGGGATGTTGCTGATCGAATCTACTGCTATCAATGCCGTTTCTTCTGTATTGACAAAGGATGTTTTCTTTAATGAAGCGAATGCGGCAGTATATGATGCTATAGACCAGGTGGCAAAGGATGGAGATGTTGTCGATATGATGTTGGTCGTATCTAAGCTGTCGAAAATGGGCAAATTGGACGAAATAGGAGGACCATTCTACATAGCCCAATTGACTAGCAAGGTGGCAATGACAACTAATTTGTTGGCTCATGCGCTATATCTTAAGGAGTTATACATGGCTCGTCAGCTTATACTTTCAGGCCATAAAATTATGGCTATGGCCCTTGATAGGACCTTGGATATCGAAGATACGATTTATTCCGGTATCAAGATGCTCGAAAATATAGCAAAGGGAATGACTGTTGGATTGAATACAGCCGATTTAAGAACACTTTCTCACGAAAGTATGATGATGTATGAGAAGCGCAAAGAAAATTTGTTAGAGGGCAGAAAAACGGGTATTTTGACCGGAATAGATAAGTTGGATAATACTCTGCTTGGCTTAAAAGGTGGTCAGCTTGTCATTTTAGCGGCTCGTCCCGCAATGGGTAAGACGGCTTTTGCCTTAAACATAGCTAGGACGGCTGCTATGTCTGGCCATCCTACGGTTATCTTTTCTTTGGAGATGTCAGGAGTAAGTTTGTCGGATAGGATGCTAATAGCTCATGGTGATTTTAATGCCGCAGCTTTTAGAAAAGGGGCATTGACCGATACAGAGGAGGTTAATCTATCTCAATCAGTTGATTGCTTGGGTGAGCTGCCGATAACGGTAGACGATACATCTGGCCTCCAAATCCAACAGATTAGTTCTGTCGCGAAAAATCTCCAGCGTAAAGGTAAATGCGAGCTTGTGATTATAGATTACCTCCAGCTTGTGAGGATCAAATCCGAAAACCGGAATTATTCCAGAGAGCAGGAAGTAGCTGAAACAACGAAGTTTGCAAAAGGAATGGCTAAGAGCTTAAATGTGCCTGTTGTCCTGCTTTCGCAGCTTTCGAGAAAGTGCGAGGAAAGGCAAGATAAAACGCCGATATTGTCCGATTTAAGAGAATCCGGAAGTATTGAGCAGGATGCAGATATAGTGCTGATGCTCCATAGACCGGCGTATTATGATCGTAGCGAGGAACAGGGGATGGGGATTGTGCGAGTTGCGAAGAATAGAGATGGTCGTACAGGAGATGTTAAATTTCATCATAACAAGACATTAACGAGGTTTACGGATTATGATATTCCGTGCCCATTTTAAATCTAAAAAGATATGGCAAATAAACCAACGAAAAAAAGAGTCCGCCTATATGGTGTCCAGCGAACAGCGCATAATCGGTCAAAATATGAGCGTAGTAGATCGGATGATCGCTACCATTCGTGGCGGTGGACGAAGGAAAGCAGGGCATTTAGAGAGTCCCATCCTCTGTGTGAAGAATGTTTGAAAAAAGGGCTGTATGTGCCTTCTGAGGTGGTGGATCATATCATCCCTATAGCCATCCATGACTTTTGGGATGAGTCAAACTGGCAAGCGTTATGCGCGAAATGTAATGCAGCCAAAGGTAATAGGGATAAAAAAATAATAAACGGCAGACAATGAGTAGCAAAAAGTCAATCGTAGTAATTACTCCTCCTGAGTATTTACAAAAAAAAGAGAAATTTGAATTATGTGGTTTTGTTTGTCCTAATTGCAATGGTAGAAAGGAGTTCATAGATCAACAAGGACGAGATGAGTTTAAATCTACAAAGTGTCTTTTTTGTAATGGTTTAGGCCGTGTTAAAGCTGTTGTTAATGTTGAATGGGAATCAGATGAATAAAATTAAATATACATATGAAAATAAGCGAATTTGAAAATACTGAATGGGGTGCAGGTATGTTGGCTATCATAAATGATAATATATTGGAAATCATATCTGTTGACTTTTCTACTAATGAGATATGCGTTTTGTATAATGGTAAATCTTTTTGGTTGCCTTGCTGTTTTGTTGAATTGGTTAATAATTAAAATTGAAAAGATATTATGATTGTATTATTGATTATATCGTTAGTAATATCTGTTGCTTCATTGGTGGCTTTTTTTGTTGTCATGAAAGTCTTATTTGATCAACAGAAGCAACAATTTGCAATTAATAAACGATGCAAGGAGTTGGATAATAATTTGAAGCCTATTCGTTTAAATTTTATAGTACAAAGCTATAATATTTACATGAAAAATGAACAATATGAATGTGCTGGAAAACTATTGAGTATGATCAAAGAAGAGTTTCCGGAAGATTATAAAAAAATGGGGTTTAATGTATAAATGATATGAAACTAAGGCAAGCTAGAAAAATAATGAAAAACGTCCGAATGCATCCTGCTATGCACTGGGTGTATGGATCTGGAAGGGTAGACAAAGCAAACGTGATTTGCATACATCACTACGCCAGGGTTAATCCGGTAATAAAGAAGTGGAACATTTTTACCGAAAAAGATCCACTCTCGGCTATCAGAGTCCTCAATGAAATTAATCAAATAAAAATAGTTGAATTATGAAAGTAACTAGTGCAGATATACAATTCTTAATTGGTTGCACCAGGCGGGAAGCGGAAAGAATTATTATTGACGCTATAGGCCGTAATAATATCGATAAGAAATTCAAGGTGAAATCTTCTACCGAAATAGAAGTTTCCAATATAAAAAAAGAGGTTGTTGTCGGTGAACGAGTCGATGGATGGTAAAAATCCTGTACAAAATGCAATCGATCTCCTTCAGCAGCATGGGCTTTCCTATTCTTTGAAGCATCAGATTTTTGAAGATATGAAATGCTTATACTATTGCGATTTAAAAGGCCGGTTCCGGACTTTAAAAAAGATACTACCTAAAGAACAGATAGATTCTCTTAAGAGCACATTAAAGGTTAGACGATCTGATTTTGTGGCATCTGGCGGAAAGTTCCCTAAAGGATTTAAGAGTTTGATAACCAAAGAATAAAGAGGAATGAATATAAATAGAAATGAAGATAGTAACAATAGTGTGTCTGCTAGCCATACTCGCTGGATGCACCTCTCAGAGAAAATCAATTTCAAGTAAGCCGAACCGGTTTACTGAACAGTTTCAACAAGCGGATTCCGCATTTAACAAGCAATACGAACTAAAATGATCAGAGCAAGATTTTTTGTAAATAAGGAAGAGTGCGAAGGTGACTATCGTCCACTGGAATGGCCTATTCAATACCCCTACTGGTGCACCGGTGAGAACGACAGCTATTTTGTCTTAGTAGCCTATATCAATAGTATGAAGAATTGAATAACCTATGGCCGGAAGCATCCAGCATAGAGTATGAAGAAGTAAATAAAATCGTCTTTTCGGATAGGTTTCCGAAGCCCGATTAGTACAAAACTAAAAAATAAAAAATTATGAACAGCAACGCACATGAATATAAGGTCAATGCCACCAAAGTAGCATTGCATCTGCTACGAGAGCCCGACATATTCGAAACGAATATGAAATTGTTTTGCGCTAAAGATCTTGAAGATGCTTTTATAGCTGGTGCAGAGTGGCAATCAAGGCAAATGGCATGGATAAGTGTGAACGATAAACTGCCCGAATACGGACATATCATTGACGATCTCACTATTTATTCTCACACAAAAAATGTGATTGTGCTTTATAAAAATGGATGTATTGGAAAAGGGAAACGCATTTATGTGAATGAGATAAATAAGAAAGGCTGGCAATGGTCTTGCTTAAAAGGTGAAGATATTACCCATTGGATGTATTTCCCGGATTAACGAACAATTAAATAAAGAATAATATAATGAACCTAAAACAATTCAAATATTGGCTAAGGATAAACGGTTTTCGTCCGGAGCAGTTCGGAACCGGCACGAAGTGGAATCCGATTAAGTTAACAACTAATAAGAAATGAAGTAATATGAGTGGAAACAAAGATAAGCTGATAGCCTTTAACTACTTCGGAGGTAAGTTTACCTGGTTGGAATATTTATACAAATACTTCCCCGATAAATTTACTCACTTGGTGGATCTTTTTGCTGGAAGCATGGTAGTATCTCTCAATTACAAAGGAAGAGTGATAAAGACGGCCAACGAAATTAATGCCGATATCACTAATTTCTTTGAGGTATTGAGGAATAATGAACTGGAATTGATACGGCTACTACTGCTCACTCCCTGTTCCGAATTGGAATACAATAATTCCTGGGAACCATCTGCAGACAAGATCGAGCAGGCCCGAAGATTTTATGTTCGCATCCGTCAGTCTTTTTTCGGACTGGGTGCACAACGCAAGAACAAGGGATGGCATTGCGCAAAACAACACGTAAATGCTCAAGGCGGTGAAACAGTTTCCCGATGGAATAATGCGATTGAGAAGCTTCATGATGTTGCAGAAGTAATACGCTCAAACTTTCAGATAACCAATTTAGATTATAGTGATTGCATTAGTCGGTTAGATTTTCCAGATGCCTTTTTTTATGTAGATCCACCATATCCGCTTGAGTGTCGTGCTTCATCAAACGATTATAAGTTTGAGTTTTCAGAGGAACAACACCGGGAGCTTTCCCTTCGATTACATGCAATCGAAGGGAAAGCGATGATAAGCAGTTATGACTGTCCTCTTATGCAAGAATTATACGGAGACTGGACAATGATCAAGTTTCCAGTCAAAAAGAACAACATTCGATCCAGCGAAGTACAGGAAGTTATATGGATAAATTATAAACCGAGATCCACTCAAAATATTTTTGAGATGGCTTAAAATTTAAAAAATAATGAGTTATGGCAAGAATATATGTAGGCGATGTTCCATGCCCTTGTTGCGGTAAGACAGGTAGTGAAAGTAAGCGTTCGGCAAGGGACAGTATTTGTTTCAAATGCATGGACGAACTAATAGAATACAAAGCAATACAAAAACGTACAGCTAATCGCAAAAAGGAGTATGTGGAGTTTTGGGTCAAATATTTCGATACACCTTATATTCCGGAGAAGGATGACTATTACAATTTGATTGCTTCTTTGCGTAATTTGTTTTCTGCGCTTGATTCCCCAGAAATGAAGCATAATAACATGAAAGAAGTTACTCACGGCAATCACTACAACGAATCTTTTGCTATAAAGCGTCCGTATAAAATAATGTGGAAAGGCTATCAGTATACTGAAAAAGGTTCATTTATCATTCGCGAAGATATTGCGCTGGCACTGGATGCACTTGTTGGTAGTATCGAAAACTTTGTGAACACAGTCAAAGTGGAGAGTAAAAGAGAAGGAGCTAATTTGTTGAAACAGTTAGGGACACAGCAAATTAGACCTGACGAGTTTATTGAAAGAGTAAACAGAGATTAAAATCTAAAAGATAACGAATATGTCAGATTTCAAACCGAGAATACTATCGCAGTACATATGCGATAAATATCAAGAAGGCAAAATAACCATTCGTGAGGCAGCAGTAACACTGTATAACGCCGGATGGACGACTTTTATTGATGAAGATTATGCAAAAAAAATATTGGAATTAACAACTAAAAAGATATGAAGAAAAGATATACAAAAAAAGGAGAGTTTATATGCCGTAGACAGAAGCCTTCCGACAAGTCTTTTTTATTCAAAGAAAGTTTTCAGCTTGCCTACTTTGAGATGACGAACAGATCAGCATACATTATCCGTAAACGGAAAATAAACAATGTTATTTATGTTGGCAGGAATAAAAGAGAGGCTAATAGACTTCTTAAATTCTTTAATAAAGAATCCTCAAATCACGAAAAGAAATGAACATCTGATGTGTGAACCTTGATAGGCGAATATAGTAGGATGAATATTAATAATCAATGTTTAATTAATCAATTCCGCTGCTAAAGGACAGCGTCCGGTGAGAGACCGGTTATTTTGTTTCTATTTATTATTTCAAACAACATCCCGGTGTGCTTTGGTCGGCTATCCGGGAGCAATTACCGCCGGGAGGCAGCAAGTTTTGTTGTTTTCTTTGACAGCCGGGAAAGACCGGCAACCGGGCGTATAGCTTAATGGTAGAGCTTCCCTTACTGGGGAAGAAAGGGGTTCGATTCCCTGGCGTCCACGAACAAAATATAAAAGTTATGGTACATTATTTTGAAGAAGTAAAAGAGGATTTTTTTAAAAATCTCGATGTAAAAGATAACACCAAAAAGTTGTATTCCAATAACCTTGATTTTTTTAAAAGATGGGTTGTTATGGAAGGAAGGAATATCAAGTATTTAGACAGAGCAGATATTCTTGCCTATAAAAACTATCTTATTAATAAAGGATTGTCTGCCAATACTGTAGACTCTTATCTTAAAGCAGTTAGACAATTTTATCGTTATGCCGAAATAGCTGGCGAGCACGAAAATATAGCTGCTGGAATAAGGCTTAAGAATAAGTCAAATTCTCACATGAAATTGCACCTTGAAAAAGAAGAGGTGTTGAGATTGTTATCTGTTATACCACGTGATAGTTTAGTAGGCAAAAGGGATTATGCCATGATAAACCTTATGCTTCGTTCCGGCTTTCGTTGTGTGGAAGTATCGAGATTGCGAATTAATCATATCAATAGATCAGACTCCGGATATATTGTCGAGGTTTTCCGGAAAGGGGAAGAAGTGGGCGGGCAATTGGTTGGTCTTACGCACAAAGCGATAGATCCTATTATAGATGATTACTTGCCTTTTCGTGGGGTAGCTTGCGATGATGAGTTTGTGTTTTTAACACATAGTACGACGGGCGAAAGGCAAATGACTCCTGACAGAATAGGTAGGATTGTTAAGTCTTACATGGTTAAATCCGGTATATATTCAAGGCAAAAGACATCCCATTCGCTTCGACATACGGCGGCAGTGATGGCACTACTCAATGGTGCCGATATCAAAGCGGTCCAACAAATGCTTGGACATCGTAGGATCGAAACGACAGAAATCTATTTAGAAAGCATTAACGGAAAGTTAAGGTTGGATAATCCAGCAGCACGTACGCTAGATGAAGCTTTCTAAAATCAAAAGAAAAATGGGTTTAAATGGAAATTATATCATGTATAATTATCTCGATGGATTGACAACCCTATAAGTTGTTGTCTCAGAGGCTTTATAATGTACGCGCACGAGAAAATGACGGTGTAAATTGAGAAAAAATGACGAAATAGTATCAGGGGAGGGGGGTATCAAATCTCTAAGGGGACATGTCTCCAAGACCACAACACACCTCGCTCCGCGTGCGTGCAAAATTGGACTTTTTATTGTAAACTAAAAATATGTAAAAAATGGGAAAGGGCAGACCTAAAATTTTGGATGAAGTTAAAAAACTTCGTGGCACGGACCAGCCGTGCAGGATGTCGGGTAACAGTGATTCGGCAGAAAGGCTTACATCCATCGAGCAGATCACTTCGACTGCAAAATTAAAGGTTTTGAAGACAAAGCGATCGAAGGATATTTTTAAGACGAAAGCCAACCAGTTGATTGCGCTGGGCGTTCTGACGGAACTTGACCTTGAGCATTTGGCCTTATATGCATTTAGCTTGGATTTTGTTTTTACCTGCATGACAAATATCATGGACAACGTGGATACAGGTGAGCGAATGTTGGATGGGGTTTCGGGCAAAGAGGTATCTATGATGTTTAAAGCATTTGACTATGTGAATAGGCTGGGGGCGGAATTTGGTTTTACGCCTATGAGTAGGCAGAAAATCAACCAATCACCTAAAGAAGAAGAGGACGAATTGGCTCAATTTTTAAATGGAATAAGATGAAAAGGAAAAAGGAAGAAATATACAAGGATAAGGCGTTGTCATACATCGACAATGTGATGTCAGGAAAGCGGAAAGCCGGGGAATTAGAACGGTTGGCGGTCGAAAGACATGTACGTGATTTAAAGCAAGCTGCTGAAATGGGGTTGTATTTTGATGAGAAAGCAGCCAAGAAAGTACTTGGTTTTTGCCAGTTCCTACGGCATTACAAGGGAGAATGGGCAGGACAGGAATTTGTGCCGGAAGATTGGCAATGCTTTATCTTATGGGTTGTGTTTGGATGGAAGACGAAGAACGGTGTCCGACGGTTTAAATATGCGGATGTAGAAGTAGCCCGAAAGAATGGAAAGACGTTCCTAGCGGCTGCTATCGCACTCTATATGTTGATACTTGATGGTGAACAGGGAGCGGAGGTTTATAGTGCGGCCGTTGATAAGGACCAGGCTGCAATCTGTTGGCAAGCAGCCGGTATGATGGTGGAGCAATCACCCATGTTAAGCAAGTATGTAAAGAAGTGGACTACTTCCATCGTTATGGAATCTACGGCATCATCTTACAAACCGCTATCTAAAGAGACTAAAAACAAGGATGGTCTATCGCCACATTGTGGTATATGTGATGAGATGCATGCTTGGCCGAATGATGATATTTACAATCTGCTTCGTTCCGGTATGGGGGCCAGGCGGCAGCCTCTTATATTTTCAATCACTACGGCTGGGTTTGATATGTCATCGCCTTACTATTCTATGCGTAGGCATTATATAGATGTCTTGCGTGGGGATGTAAAGGAGGAAAGTACGTTTGCGCTGATTTATTCGCTTGACAAAGAAGATGACTGGAAGGATCCTGCGGTGTGGACAAAGGCTTGTCCTAATCTTGGTGTGTCTGTTTATGAGGATTTTATGCAAATGGAATTTGAACAGGCGTTGAATAAAGGCGGTACTACAGAGGTAAACTTTAAAACCAAGAACTTGAATCTCTGGGTGGATGCTCCGGATGTTTGGATCCAGGATGAAAAGGTAGCGGCTTGTAATTATGGAACTACAGAAGATGATCTGATCGGTCAGGAATGTTATGCCGGTCTTGACCTGGCGGCCCATGTGGATATTAATGCGCTTGCACTTTATTTTCCGAAGCTCCGGCACCCGGCATTCAGGATGTATTTTTGGATTCCGGAGGGTAAAATTTTGCAAAAGGAAGATAGGGTAGATTATAGGCAATGGCAAAAGGAAGGTTGGATAAATGTGACCCCCGGTGATGTAATAGATATCGATGTCATGGTAAGCGAGATGTCGGCTATTTTGAAAAAGTATGATGTCCGGAATCTCGCTTTCGACCCTGCCAAGGCATACCATGGAGTGATACAGGGATTGCAAAAGGAAGGTTTCGACGGTATACTTGACCAGTTTAGCCAGGGGATCCAGAACATGAGCGAGCCTACCAAGCAGTTGGAGGCTGACGTTACTTCCGCTTCTGTCGATTTGATGGGTAATCCGGTTATTCGCTGGATGTTTCGAAATGTGGTGATATACAGGGATGCAAATGATAATATCAAGATGGACAAGAGGAAGAGTATTGAGAAGATCGACGGTGTTGTCGCAATGGCGAATGCCATTGGTGGCTATATGTCACAGGATGGGGATGATATGTATCAGTATAATGGAGTGAGTTTTGTTAATTTTTAAAACAATATAATTATCAACGATTTAATTACTAAAGAAAATGGAAGAGTTAGTAGTAAAAAAAGAAACAATGAGTTCCCTTGAAGTGGCGGAACTTACAGGAAAACAACATGCACATGTAATGCGTGACATTCGTAACATGGTCGATAATTTAAAGAAATATAACGAATCCACATCTGGATTTGTTGATTATTCATCCGATTATAACCGTGGAGACCGAACTCAGTACAAGTATATATCTGAAAAATCGCAAAAGACTATTTTGGATTTCTGCTTTAAAACTGGGAATAAGGACGTATCCGAGTATGTCATAAAGGAGTCATCTTACAAAGATGCTAAAGGCGAAATGAGGAGCGTATATGTTCTTAACAAGAAAGCAAGTATGTTGCTTGCAAGTGGTTATGATGCTTTCCTTCGTGCGAAGATCATCGATCGTTGGGAGGAACTGGAAAAAGAAAAGTTGAAGGGATTTGTTATACCCGGATCGTTTAGTCAGGCATTGATGTTGGCGGCAAAACAACAGGAGCAGATAGAAGAACAGCAAAAGCAGATATCGGTTATGAATACGGAGATAGTCGAAATGAAGAAAAAGACGGATTATCTGGAGATTATATTGAATAGCAAGGAAACGGTTACCATTACACAGATTGCACAGGATTACGGAATGACTGCTAAGTCTTTTAACCGGTTATTGGAAGAGTTGAAGATACAGAGAAAAGTAAACGGGCAATGGATCCTGTATTCGCCGTACATAACTCAAGGGTATGTGCATAGCAAATCGGTCCCCATTATGCACAAGGATGGGAGCAGAGATTCGGTTTTAAATACTGAATGGAGGCAGAAAGGCCGAATTTTTCTGTATGAGAAGTTGAAAAAGGCCGGGGTGTTACCGCTTATTGAAAGGAATTGAATGAAAAAGATAAATAACATCTTAATCCGGTCCCTATCTGATAGGGACCGGGAAGCTTTGTTGTATCTGATGAATGAGGTAAAGTTACATCAAGCTTCAAAAGCCGTCATGCAGGCGGTACATGCGTTTCAGCGTAATACGCAGGTGATCCGAAAGCAAGCGGAAAGAATACGCGATTTGGAATGCCAGAACCATATATTGAGAAGTAATTCTGAGCAGATTATTAAGTCTGTAGGTAAAATAGAAGATGTGTTGTCAAATAACGGAAATGTTAGATAAAAAGAATGCCCGAACATCACTGTTGGGGCATTCTGAAAAAAAATCACAAAACACATGAAAAACATGTGTTCAACAAATATATAAGTTTATTTCGTGATTTGAGCTATATAAGATCATTTTTTCAACATTTTATTTCTCATTTCCTCTATACCTTCTACTGTATTAGGATATACCGTCCACCCCCTTCTTAATAAAGAAAGAAGAGAATCGCATTTTTCATTAACAATAGCGTTATTTACTTCTTTGTAAGTTGATTTTAGTGATCTGTATTCGTTATAAGAGATTCTTCTTACATCACTGAGGCAGACTTCATCATCACCACCAAAACCGACGATAGTACCTTCATAGTAGTATTTTTTACGGCCATAAGCACCGGAAACGGCAAATGAGCCAACTTCTTCCATATAACCTACCTGAGCCATTGAAACCCCACACTCATACTGTCTTGTTTGAGTATTAAATGATCGCCCGCATTCAGGAGCTTCACCGTATCTGTATCCTACTATTTTACTACCTATGATGTCCATGTCTTGTTTGTTTTATTATTACACTACAAAGATACAACTTTTCCCTTTGAATGCAAATTTGCATTCAAATATTTTTCGGGAAAAGTAGATATTTAACATTTTGATGATAATTCAACGCCTCAAATCCCGCCTAAATTACCATCAGACTAAATCAACTATTTTTCCGAGCGCATTCGCTATATTTTCAAGCAAGTCAAGTCGGGGCGAAAATTTCCCCGCTTCGATCCGGTACACGGTACTTTGGGCTATGCCACAACGCGCCGCGAGATCGCGTTGTGATAAGCCCGCTTGTTTTCTTAAATCTTCAATCCTTCGACCGATGCGTATTCGGTCGCTTAACTCGTAATTATCTTCCATTTTGTTCAATATTTTCTATTTATTAGTTGTTCTACGGCTTTTACATAAGGAGCTGCCTTTTGTCTCTCCATATAAGCCACATATTGTTTGGCAATATGTGCTTCCAGCCTATCGGCTTCTCGATCTGCCTCAGGAGATATTTTTCTCAATTCAGGTATATTGTATGTTGTCCCGTCAACGACATACGCAAAACCGTTTAACGTGGCTGTCCATCCGTTTACCTCAAATTCAAAATCACTGATTTTGCCCGTGTGGACAAGTTCTATTGCCTCTTCTAATGTCGGGACTGTTTCTTCTTCCTGCTTTTCAGGTTCGTTTTCAGCAAATTCGAAAACTACGGCCGAATTAAACTTTGATTGTCTTCTACCCGAATAGCAAGCACTTGTGAAGTTGGAATAAAACTCGTCAAACTCAGCCTGAGAAGCGAAGTCCTTAGACCATGTTTTCGTAGAAGGGTCGTAAACGAATCCTTGGTTTTTCAGGCTTTCTTTTGCATTGAATGTGTTTTTAACTGCAATTGCTTTCATTTCCTTACGCCGCTTATAGGTTGCCGCCCTGTTCTAATTGTTTGTTTTTTGATTACACTACAAAGATACGACTTTTTTCTTTGACTGCAAATTTGCAGTCAAATATTTTTCGGGAAAAGTAGATATTTAACATTGTTTATATGTTTCGCACAGGATATCTACACTATACAATTGTGTTATCAAAAATAGACGTATCTTTGTGGTGATTGTGAAAATGATAATAGTTTATGGGAAAACTTGATATTAGTAAATGATTGGTATTATAATATGAATTGACTATATTTGCCAAAACTTTCAAATTGTTGATTATGAAGAAAATTATCCTATTAATATTTGTATGCGTATTCTCTTTAAATGGAATGGCTCAAAAGAAGAAACATTTAGAAAAAAAAGCTAAAATAGATTCTATATGTGTAGCGCTTCGACATCATTATTCAGAAACAGAAACCGGTATAGAATTTAGTAGAGTTATTCAAGCACCAGATTACATCAATAAAGAAGAACTTTATAACAAATGTTTAGAACTGATGGCTACAGCTTATAAGGATGCCAAAGAAGTCATACAGAATAAAGATAAAGATTTAGGTCTAATCTTTGGTAAAGGTATATTTGTAGAGAATATTTATAGTAATTTAGTTGGCAATATGGGTTATAGAGAATGTAACCATACCATTAAAGTTGAAGTTAGAGAGGGGAGATTTAAGGTTACTATAAATGTGGAAGATATTCACATAGTTATGGCGTATTTAGATGCCACATATCCTATTAAAAGTTTCTATCCATTTTGGAAAGACTGTCCTTTAAAGAAGATCGACGATAGTTTTAATGCCACCTACTTTGTTTATAAAGATGCTATCTCAGTCTTAAATCATTTTGAAGAAGAAATAATAAAGAAACAGATTAATGATAATGATTGGTAATAAAATACTATAGCACACTTTATCGGTAGATAAGGTTATGTTTTGTATGTAAAATAAAGTATATGTTATCAAACAGTTATCTTATAAAAATCATTGAATAAGAAGAAAGGTCGATACAAATATCAGGAGAATTAAAGAAATAATTTGCTTTTCTAAAATCTTTGTCTCATCTTTGCAGTGCGACATCAATACATAGGATCTGCAAGCGAGCAGGTCAAAGGGTGATAGAAAGCATTTTGCAGTTCTATTATGATTCATTACATATATCCTTGATATGTGTTGGTGTCGCAACTTAGAATCATATAGAACTGCTTTTTTATTAATTCATCTAAATGCGATACCAGATGAAACAAACAATTTCAGCTGCCAGAACAACCGCTGTTCCCGCATCCGTCAAAGTCGGAACAATCTTTTCATGGGCAATGCTTTTTGCCTTAGTCATAAATCTTAAGAAGCGTCTGCCGGAACCTTGGCAAGATGTAATCCCTGTTGAAAAAGTAGAAGATGTAAAGATGTGCATCCTACTTATCCTATGTTTTTTCTTTGTATTTGTACTTGCCGGAGCATATGATGTAATGAATGGAGGGAAAACATTATGAGTAAGTTGATGAAAAACAGTATTTCTTCGGATGTGAAGTTGTACTTTGAAGAAATCATGAATTTACAGGCTTCCGGCAATGATTTTCCGGTAAATTTAGACGATGTTTGGCCTTTGGTATATAGTAGAAAAGATAAAGCTGTAAGAGCTTTGGAGGATAGCGATTTATTTATACAAAATACTGATTATCAATTTTTCCCCCAAAATGGGGAAAAATCGGGAAGAGGTCGAAATGCTGATGAATACTACCTATCTATCCCCTGCCTTGAATATTTCATTGCCCGAAAGAAGCGCGAAGTCTTCGAAGTATACCGTCAAGTCTTCCATCGTGCTATGAACTCACCGTCAATATCGAAGGCAGATGCAATCATTGATACAGTCCAGCACATTATGTCACTACCGTTGGACAATGAGGCGAAAACGGAACTGATCCAGCGAATCAACAACGACGGGATCCGGGCTTTACCGGAAAGTAAGAACTTACCACTTCCTCCGGCCGTCGGTGATGGGATGATAAGTGCAACCCGGTTACTTCGAAAGCATGGTGTTACCATAAATGTAGAGTATTTTAACGATGTGCTTTGCAGTATAGGGTATATGGAAAGAGTGAATGCCGGATGGCGGAGCTATTGCGTGTTGATAGATGAAGGTCTGAAGTATGGCCGGAACAAGCCGAATCCCTACTATCGTGGCCGCACGATGCCGGTATATAGTGAAGATACATTTGGGGAGTTACTTAATGTTGTTTTTAGTTGCATTGATTTTGAATAGGAGGAAATGTTATGGTAGAATATGATTATGAAGTTTTCGATAAAATGATAAACACCCAGTATAAAGTTGATGAAATATGTGATGCACTTGGAGAGTTAACATACAACTATGTCCGGTCTTTAGATGTGGATTATGTGGATCAGTTTAAAGATGATATAACGTTTATTGAGTTTTTATTGAAAGCGTTTAAGAGCTTGAAGAAGCAGACAGACGGAAATAACAAATAAAAAAAGTTAATTTGTTTTTCCAAAATTGCAAATGATTTTGATTATTTTATAGCCTCTTTTCGTAAGAGGCTATTTTTTGTATATTGTATGATTTTTATATCTTCTTTTCATATTTTTTTATTCTAATTTTAGTTATCAAATAAACTGTTCAAATATACAGTTAAAGTAATAAGTATCAGTGTGTTAATCTTTATTCATGATGTTGCATATATCAAATAAGTATCTGTATTTTGTGAAAAAATGCGGAGAATGGAAAGCTTATTGGGTATATTTAAACGCAAGGTTTCCTCTTTTAAAACAAGAAGTTCGAGAGGATCTTTTGACAGCATGGGAAACGGATTATCTTCTATTTCTTCATTCCGTTCTGCCTTATCATCTGTAAACACAGAACAAGCAATGCGTTTCACTGCCGTATATGCGGCAATCCGTCTTCGTTCTGAGACGGTAGCTTCCTTACCTAAAACTGTTTTTTCTATTGACGAAACCGGGCGGCATGATGCCCGTAAGCACAATATATACAAGCTGATAAAATACAAGCCCAACGGATGGATGAATGTGTTTACTTTTTGGGAATACACTAATTCATGTTTGGAAGGTTGGGGGAATGCTTTTGTTATTATCCGTCGGGATATGAAAGGTGATCCGGTGGAATTGATACCGGTCCATCCCCGGTTAGTGAGTGTTGTGTTTAGAAATGCACGTAAATGGTATATTGTGGCCGGTAGCCTCTTTTTCGACGGGACCTATCCGGATGAAGACATGCTGCATTTTTTCGGGATGTCAGAAGATGGTATTACAGGCGTGAATCCCATTATTTACAATGCCGCAGCTATTAGCAGTGGTATTTCTGCTCAGTCTTTCGGAAACGAGTTTTTTGAACAGGGAGGAAATGTGAAGGCTGTTCTTGAAACAGATAAAGTGATGGGGGCTGATGTTGCAGCCGATTTTGCTAAGAAATTTAATCAGACAAAAAATTTCGGCACGCCTATTCTTGACCAGGGTGTAAAGTATAAACAGGTTGGTATCGCTCCGGAGGCTGCTCAGATGCTGCAAACACGCACATTCGCTTTGCAGGATATCGCCAGGATATTTAATCTGCCTCCTCATATGTTGGCTGATTTATCAAGAGCGACATTTTCGAATATAGAACATCAAGATATCCAATACGCTAAGTATTCTATTCGCCCATCCGTTAAGCGGTATGAGCAAGAAATGGACAGAAAGCTGTTTTTTGAGGATGAATTAGGCAGGTACGAAACTAAGTTTAATTTGAACGGGTTGATGCGTGGAGATATGACAAGCCGGTCAAATTTTTATCACAATGCGGTTTTGGATGGCTGGTTATCCCGTAACGAGGTGCGCGAAATGGAAAATATGAACCGGATGGATGGACTTGATGATATGTTGTATCCAGGCAACGAAAATATTGTAGGAAAAGAAGTATTACCAAAGGAAAAAGTAAGCAAATGAATAGAAAAGAGGCCGAAAAAACAAGAACCGTGCAGTTCGTATTTTCAGATGAAACCCGCGACACATATGGAACAGTCCTGTCGGCAGACAAATGGGATTTGAAACGTTTCAATAAGATAGGAGTTGCATTTTACAATCATAACGGTCTAAGTAGTGATCCTGACCAAACGATCGGCACTGCCCGTGCTTGGATAGAAGATAAAAAGCTGATGGGGGAAATACGTTTTGAATCGGAGGATCTTAATCCATTGGCGGATAAAGTTTTCAGAAAAGTACTTGCCGGTACGCTTCGCGGCGTATCTGTGGGTTTCCTCCCATTGGAGCGTGGTCAATTCGGCGAAGGAGATGAAGCTTTAGGTGGCAAAAATGAAACCTATTATTACGGTCGTTGTGAATTACTTGAGATATCTGTTACTCCTCTTCCGTCGAATAAAAATGCCTTGGTGAGATCAGTAGGTACAGATCCTATAGGGGAGACAATAGAAAGGATGTCAGCAGATGGATATATCTGTACGATCGAAGACCAGGAACCGGATATCAATGCTAATAATGACCAAAAAGAACGTGATGCAGACGAAGACCGGGCCTTGGCTCTTGATCTTATGTGCCGTACTGCAATAACTATGTCAAATTGTTAAACATCAATATATAAGCGATATGAGAAAGAAACATGAAGTAACTAGGGAATTGGAGCAGGAAAGAACCCGAATGAACGAGCTTTTGTCAGATAAAGACAAGAGAGATGAATTTCGTTCGTCAGCAGATAGGGTTTCCGAATTGGTAGAAGAATTAAACGCTATCAACTTGAATGAGGCAGCTGAACGGGCTGCTGCTACGGCACAGGCTGACCAGCAGAATATCCGTGATGTGGCCAAGAATTTCAGTTTTGCAAAATTTATCCGTGAAGCGTCCGGAGAAAATGGATCACAACTGACCGGAGTTGAAGCGGAAATGGCTCAGGAGGCAGAAAAGGAGGCAAAAAGATGTGGATATAAATTGACCGGTGTAGGTATTCCGTCCGCACTTTTAAACAGCCGAATGCATGTTGAAGGACGTGCATTTGACGGTCAGAACGTAACGACACCGGCTGACGGTGGATATACGGTTACATCTCAGATGATGTATCAGGAGGCTTTGAGAAACAGATTGATATTGACACAAGCAGGAGCTACCTATATGGGAGGACTGGTTAATAATATCGATTTGATTCAAGGCGAAGCTATCACTATGGGATGGCTGGACGAAAACGAAGAAGGATCGGATACAAAGAAGCAATTTAGCAAAGTATCTGTTAATCCGATGCGCTGCTTTGTCAATGTGCCTATTTCCAAGCAATTAACTATTCAGTCGAACTTGGATATTGATCGGAGAATTACCAGCGATATTTTGGTTGCACATGCCGAATTACTCGAGACAGCTGCCCTTAATGGTACCGGAACAAAACAGCCGACTGGCGTTTTGAATACGGACGGTATCGGTTCGGTGGCTATCGGTGACAATGGTGGTCCGATCACTTTTAAAAAGATTGTGGATCTGGAAACAGCTATCGCTATTAAGAATGCTGACGTGTCGTCAATGGCATATGTGACGAATGCGAAGGTAAGAGGCGAAGCAAAGACAACTCTAAAATCGGCAAACGTGGCTGGATATATCTGGGAAGGTGGAGAAATGAACGGATACCGGGCATTGGCTTCTAATTTGATTCCGTCAGATTTGACCAAGGGCACGGCTACAAAGAAGTGCTCTGCGCTTATTTTCGGTGATTGGTCTAATCTCTGGATTATGGGTTGGGGAGGCTTGGATTTGATTGTCGATCCGTATACAATGAAAAAGTTCGGTGCATATGAAGTCACCCTGAATGCTTATCATAACATCTTTATCAAGCGCAAAGAAGCTTTCGCAGCAATCAAAGATATTACAATCGCTTAAGTTATGTGGGTAGTATTTAGAAAAGCAAAAGCGGGGCTTGCCTATTTTAAAGGAGACAAAGCCAATTTATCGGATGAGATGGCCAAACAACTCATAGAGGATGGCTTTGTTCTCCCCGCTGATGCGGATCAGATCAAAAGTGATTTACCGCTTGATCTTCCGGGTCGGGCGGCCTTGATAAAAGAAGGCTTATTTACAAAGAGTCAGGTGTTGGATGCAAAAGAATCATTGACGGATGTTCCGGGTATCGGGAGCGTTACGGCGAAACAGATAATCGATACTCTAACGAAAGGAGAATAGTATGACATTAGAAGAATGCCCGGTATCATTGGACGAATTGAAGAAGCATCTCAGAATGCCGGTAGACGAGACCTTGGATGAAGAACTTACGACGGTTCTTTTAGCTTCTGCCGAATATATCGAGGGCTTTTGCGGAAGGAAGTTTTCAACGTTTGAAGGCGGATTTCCGAATACGCTTAAAGCTGCCATTCTTCTTAAGGCTTCATCGCTATTTGAGAATCCGGCCGATGCTCTTGATGAACGTACAACTGCCTCGCAGAGGCTCGCAAATCCAAGAATATGGAGGCAAGAAACTACAGTATAGGAAATTTCGTTGAAAAGGTCGTGTTTTTGAAACCCGTTCGCAATGTTTCGGAAACAGGAGCGGCTGAAACAGCGTTTGTCGAGCAGGAATATCGATTATGTGAGATACAGGACCGAGTGGTAAATGCTGAGACGGTGAGTGATGCAGATGCAGAGGTCCAGTCTTATTCTGTTGTTACCTGGAAAGTTAACGGACTTACGACCGAATGGCGGGCGGAATATGGTGGAGATCGGTATTTTATCGATCGGATTTTAAATGAAAATAGAGGAATCTCAAGGTATGAATTAAGACGTGAGGACTTATGCAACGAGTAAATAAGGAAATATATAAGGTATTGGAATCGATCCTTCCTAATAAGACCGGGATTTATCCTGCTTTTGGTAGTGAGGATGCGAAATTTCCTTTTGTTGTTTATAACTGTGATTCGCTTGTTCCGGATCGGAGCAAGGATGGGATAGAAGGATTCAAAATGCAATATTCGATTGATATCTATTCTGATAAGTTCGACACTTCTGATCTTCTTGAAGATTTGATTATTGAAGGACTTGAAGGTTACACAGGCCAGACAATATCAGATATTTTATTGGTAGATGGCTCTTCGTCTTTTAATAGTTCTTTCAGGCATACATTAAACTTTGAAATTAGTATTGATGTAGATTAATACATAAGTGATTTTATTGATCATGGAGAAAGCAGGAGTAGATATCAATATTAATAAATTTCTTGATTTGACAGCAAGGCTTACAGGCAAGGAAATGGATGTTGCTAAAAAGGCTGCCGTAAGGCAAGGCGCCAATTATTTGAGGCGTGTGACGAATAAGGCCTATGCTACATGGACACGCCTTCCTACGAGGAAACATGGTGTATCTGGTGTTAAAAAGCCAGGCGAAGCTGTAATGAAAGAAGATAAAGAAAATCCCGGTGTGTTTAAAGTCCATATCATGGGTGATTACATGATGAAGTGGTTTGAACTTGGAACAAAAGAGAGAAAAACCAAAAGCCGTAAAATTGTAGGTAGTTATAGAAAAGGGATGCGTAAATTTCTTACAAGGGCAGGAAAAGGACGAAATACGGGAAAGATAGATGCTCTATATCTATTTCAAAAGGCACAAAGGTATTCTCAGAAAAAAGTGTTTGATGAAATGGAAAAAAGATTAATAAGATCGCTGAAAAGAATTAATAAAAGTAAATAATATAAGGAGGAAAAAAGATGAGCGTAGTAAAAGGTAGAGATTTAATGCTTTTCAAAGCATCAGGAGAAGCACCAGAATATACATGGAAAGCGTTTGGCGCAGCACTTACACATACGCTGAATGTGAATACTGAGGAATTGGATATTTCGAATAAAGATACTGGTGAATGGGGGGATAGTGAAGCAGGACAAATCACATGGGATTTACAATGCAACTCCATGATGGTCGAGTCGGATTACGATGAATTGCTAAAGAGCCAACTGGCAAAAGAGGTATTTCATATCGCATTTGCTCAAAAGCTAAATCCCGGAGATACAGGTAAAGCGCCAGAAGGCGGTTGGCCGATTGGAAAAGGAGGTTGGGAGGGTGATTGCATGATCACATCTATTACAGCTACTGCCTCTCATAATGATAAAGCAACATACGATGTTACCTTTAAAGGAAAAGGACCGCTTAAGGAAAGAAGTAAGGAATGAATACCAACGAAATAAAAATAGACGGAAAGATTTATAAACTGGGATGTAATTTACATACCCGTTTATTATACGAAAGAATGGCAGGTAAGATCCTTGGTGATAATATGCTTACGCTTGAACATATCATCTTTTTTTATGCCGTATTGGTATCGTTCAATAAGTCTGTTTTTGATATTGAATTTGACAAATTCATTGATCTATTGTCCGAAGATGAGAAAAAAATAGAAGAGTTTGCGGCATGGGAAATTGCTTATTTCAAAAGCCTATCCTTATTATCCGAACCACCAGATGAGAATGATAAAAAAAAAGGATAAGTGCTTCGGAGATTTATAAGTTGCTTGTAATGGAGGGTGGTTTACCTCCTGACTATGTGTTATATCAGATGCAGCCTTTCGAGATTGAAATAGCTATCTCCGGGTTACACTTGAAGCACAAGGAACTATGGGAAACTACCCGATTGTTAATGTATGCGATTGTGCAGGTTAACAGTAAACAGAAATTGGACCCCAAAGATGTATTATCCTTACCCTGGGATGATGAAGCTAATGAACAGTTTAGCGATCGTGATCCATATAAGGAAATGCAAGAAGAAATGTGTAAAATGCTAAAATCGATGAATGATGGCCGGTGATTTAGTTGTAAGACTTTGGCTTAATAGTCAAGGATTTGATAGAAATATAGAGAAAAGTACTAAGCAGGCCCGTAAGTTTAAAGATGGCTTTTCGGGAAGTGCAGAACAGGTATCTGAATTTAGCGGAAAGTTAAATTTGTCTATCGGTATCTTAGCTAAGTTTGCCGGTGGTCTTGGGGCCGCAGCGGGTGCTTTTGGGGTAATCAATGAAGGTTTACAGAGTAATGCTGTGTATCAAGACAAATTCAATGAGTTAATGAGTACCGGCAAGGGGGTTGTATCTCAGTTTTTCTCATCATTATATTCGGGGGATTGGACCGTATTTAATGACGGGATAATGGAGGCAATTGAAAATGCGAGAACATTTGCGGAAGAATATAGAAAAGTCCGAAAAAGTCTTGTTGTTAATAAAATAGGATTTGAACAAAAAGATGCATTAAAGAATCAGTTGGAATCCATAATAGAAGATGATTCAAAAACTTCTGAAGAAAGAAAGAAAGCACAGCAGCAATTGGACAAATTGCTAATTATGGGTATTGCTGATATAAGAGAAATGTCAGATAATGCCAACAAGGCATTGGAGTCTATGATAAAACAAGTCACTGGCACTGGTAGATTTGTCACTTCGGAAAATGCCCAAAGCATCGTATTAAGAGTATATGATGAGAATAGCGATCTTCGAAAAACACTCGAAGGTTATAGGGCAATAAGAGATATGGCAAGAGAGTCGGCATCAAACTCATTTGCCAAATTCGATATATCAAATTATCGTCGACAAATTGAAGCCAGAAAACAGCTTGATTTAATGCCGGAAGATCAAAGAAATAAATATGATGAACTTTTGAGATTGGCCGATAATCTCAATGAAGAGATGTTTAATTCTTTTAAGGATTTGTTCGACGAACTGAATGATCTTAATGATAAGGCGGGAACTTGGGAAAAAGATAGAGCTGGCGCTCGGGACGAAATATTGGGGATAAAGGTTGGCGGTACATCTTCCAGATCTGAAAAATACTCTCCGGAGATCGGCTCCTTGGCTATGGCAGAAAAACTCCTTGCCACATGGAGGGATAAGTTTAACAAAGCGACTACGGAAGAGGCTCGTTCTGTAGCAAACAGGATGATACAAGAATTGAATGGTCGAATTGTTACAATGAAAGTCCAATATGATGTTGAATATAAATATGGAAAAAGAGAAAATCTACAATCTATAGAATCCGGTAAAAATCCAAGCCTTAATATACCTGTTATGGCTCCTGATTTTACAACATTGAATCAACAGCTTCAACAGTACAAAAAGAATATTTCTTCTGATGGTATAAAACTGGTTGATAACAATCAAGTTGATACATTAAACTCAATGGCTAATTTGTTGGGATCGATTAATACATTGACAGGAGATGGAGCTGCCGGTTGGTTGTCTTGGTCTTCAAGTATAATGCAGGCAATTGCTCAGGCGATTCCCCAGTTAAATGCATTGACTACAGCCCAAACGCAAGCCGCTGCTTCCGGAGCCGCTGCCAGTGTTGCTTCTATTCCTGTTGTTGGATGGATTATGGCGGGTGCGGCGGTCGCGAGTGTATTGGCGGCAATTATGTCTGCTCCTAAATTTGCGACAGGTGGTATCGTGCCAGGTATAAGCTATGCGGGTGATAAGGTCCCTGTAATGGCAAATTCGGGGGAGATGATATTGAACAGGGCGCAGCAAGGAAGATTGTTCGATATGCTTAACAATGGAGGGGGCAGGTCGTCAGATGTGCGTGTTACCGGAGAGTTAGTTGCAAGAGGATCAAATTTGGTGGCAGTGATCAGAAATAGTGAAAAACTTAACTCGAAAATGCGATGAATATAGCTTATTACTACGAATTTAGAGGACTTGACAATGTTTTTAACAGGGTTGAGATATTGACGAACAGCAGTGTTACGGCTAAAGAGGTCACAGGTACCGGAACACCTTTTGTCCTAACGTATTCCGATGCGAAGAAATTAGACCCCGTGCAGGGGGCAGGCGCAACAATAGGACTCGTGAGCCATGAAGTCTTTGAATTTGTATCGCTGCATACGGATGACATGCAAGGCTATATGATAAAGATGTATCGTGCCGGAAAACTGTATTGGGTAGGTTGGCTCGACCCGGAATTGTATGAAGAACAGTTGTCGGACTATCCACCGTACCCAGTCGAATTTACCGCTGCTGACTTTAACGTGTTGGAACGGCTTAAATACAAGGATGAAAACGATGCCAACTACACAGATATAGTCAGCATGAAGGAACATCTTAAAAGGTGTCTTTCTGCTTTAGCTCTTCCGTTTGAAAAAATATATATTGGATGTAGCACAACAGCGGAAGGAATCACGCTGTCCGATAGCGAAACGGTATTAGACAAGTTATATGTAATGTCTGCCAACTTTTATGATGAAGAAAATGAACCTATGTCATGCCGGGAAGTAATAGAAAGCATATTGCAGCCATTTGGTCTTATGATGGTGCAAAGGGATGGTAATATCTATATTTACGATTACAACACGATTGAGGATGGTTTATCCATGAAATGCTACAATTATGCTAATTGGACATATGAAGGACTGCAAACTCCTGAGCATAATCATGGGGATTTGTCGAATATCGGTTTTATGTCCACAGAGGGTAGCTATGGATTTGAGGAGATGAAAAACAATGTGACGATTACGAGTTCAATATATGCTTCATCAGATAATATCGCCAAATATGAAGTTGTAGAAAAAAAATTGGAAGATATTGAGTCTACAGAAGAGTTTAGAGGCTTTTATTTAAAGAGATACAAAAAATGCGATAATTGGAAAAATGGAAAGTTCTTGTTTTATGAGAGTAAAACGGATATTAGCCGCCCTGATAAAGAAACATTATACGGAGCAGAATTTAAGTATACAGGGGATAGTTCTGCTAATAACGAATGGATATTTGAGGATAAAAAAAAATACTTGGTTGGTAGCGATTCTGAATATTATATACGTGTAAAGGCGGAGGCGTACATAAATACACGTGAAGATCCTTTTGATTCAAGCGAAAGAGAAGACGATGAGCGTACCAGAGGGATGGTTGTATACGGAGATTTGATATTGTTAGATGCGGAAGGCAACCCGACAAAGTATTTTGTCAATACGGAAGGAACAAAAAAACGATGGGAGGATATTAATATCGGATCGATACCGACTGGAAAATTTGGCATTCCTTATGCGTCTATTCCGATAACAAAGTCTCGAATAGCAAACGGATGGAGATATAACGGAAACGGGTATATTATGCCGTCTGGCGGTTTTGGGGTTGATGCTTCAGGGCAAACAGATGGTTATAAGGTTCCCGTACCGGAAATAGGGGGGTATCTGACATTGATACTTCGTTATGCTGTCGTGTCAAATCCGACACTCGATCATATAACTGTTTTTCCGGCGGATAGGGTACAATCAATACTTATTAGAAATGTGGCTATGAGTCTCGAAGATGATGAAGGAAATAGTATATCAACGGATGATTACGAATTTGATAGTTATGTGAACAAAAAGGTTAAATCCGATTTTGATGAGGTCACGTTAAAGTGTATATCGGCAAACGAAGAAAAAGCACCAATTGGTAAGGCTAATATATTAAAAAAAGTCGATAAGGGGTTTAAGTTTCAACTCTCTTATACTCGTGCCGGACAAACTAACATTCTTGAAAGGCTTTTGATGTGTACTATTCATTCAAATTATTCACAGAAGAATAGCCAATTTGAATGTACACTCCATCTTAAAGATAATCCTATAATGGGTTATGTTACCTACAATAAGTTTTTGAAAGGTAATTTTTTAGTGACAGGTGCGGAGTTAAATTTTCGACGTGCGACAATGACTCTTTCGTGCGTAGGATTTAGTAAGGATGTTGCAAAACTTAGTGATATCCCATACGATTGATTGCACAATATGGGTATGGTATATAACACAAAATGATTCATTTGATGGCAATAGATATACAACATAGAAATGTAAAGAAAACGGCTCTTCCTCGTACGGGAAGGATGTTGGATGCTGTTAGCGGAAGCGTTACGGGTATGTCCGGAGGTTCAAGTATCGGCGGATCTTCGTTTTCCGGTTATTGGGACCTCATTACTACCAATGCGGCCGGAGAAGCTATTGAAGAAGGCAAGGAATATATCCTAACAAAGTATTCGGCCATTTCCGAAAAGGATGTTGTAGCCTATGGCACGCAGGATGAATTTCCCGATATGGCATTTCCAGTTGCGACTTATACGACTCCTGGAGCAGTACAGATCAAACAGGGAGGCGGTTTGATCATCGGAGAAGATGGTATTATATCTGTTGATCCTAATTTCGCCGGCGGAGGATTGGATGAAAAGCAGCTCAAAGAATATCTGGACAGGTATCATTATCTGACTCCATCCAGCCTATTGTATGGCTACCTATCAAACAGCATAAGCCCGATTATCACGGCATCAGATAGCGTTAATTCGGCGTTCAAAAAGCTCGAAACGCAAATTATTAACTTGAATAAGGATTACGTTACGCTGACTACGGATCAAACGATAATAGGACAAAAAACATTTGAAAAGACTGTGTTATCCAAAGCGGATGTTGTGGCATACGCTGTAAGCGATATTGGCGATCTTATAGCTATAGCAACTCCTGATATGTACGGTTTGGTCAAATATGACAGTTCTGTATTTTCAATCAATTCCATCGGGCAGCTTACATTAGCAGACGGAGCCGGCGGAGGATTGACAAACGTCATACCATCCGGTACCGGAAATGCCGTAACGGAGTTGTCCTATGATAAGGCAACCAAGATTCTTACTTGGAAAAAAGGAAGCACTTTCGCGCTTCGCACAGAGATACCTACCCGATTGGGGCAATTATCCAATGATGTGGGGTATATTACGGGTATTAACAAGAATATGATACTTAATGCCCTTTCCGGAGCAGGTAGTAATAATAAATATCTGGCCGGAGATGGTACGTTTTATACCATTTCTTATAGCGAAATAAGCGGAACGCCGAACTTGTCTGTATACGTCAAAAAAGCCGGGGATACGATGTCCGGCGATCTGACAATACGGAAAACGGAACCTGCGTTGATTTTATCAGGGTCTCGACAGTGGTCAATATACGAGGCATCAGGAGATTTAGGGTTCCGAAATGGCAATACTTTGGCTGCATATTTTTCCGGCAGTAATAACGGTACATTATTGATATATAATGATCTCATAGCTCACGGGGATGTTGTCGCCTATTCATCTTCCGGCATAACAGATTTAGCCGTCGTTGCATCGTCGTCAACTTATGGGCTGGTAAAGTATGATGGCAATACAATAAGAGTTAATTCATCTGGGCAGTTGTATGTCGCTTCTGGAGGTGGGGGCGGCGGTTCTGTTGCCTGGAACGATATTACCGGCAAGCCATCATGGATAGGATCGTCCAAGCCATCTTATAGTTGGAGCGAAATTAGCAGTAAACCGTCGTGGATTGGGAGTAGTAAGCCGTCTTACTCATGGAGCGAAATAAGTAGTAAGCCGTCTGGACTTGTAACATCTGTTAGCATATCCGGAAGCGGTAACGCAATAATAAACGCATCTTTTTCGGGTGGGACATTGAGTTTAACAAAGGGTAGTATTTCTGGGGGGAGTAGTTGGAACGGTGGAACTATTACAGGAAATCTAACTATTAGCAAATCAAGTCCGGGTATAGCTTTATCGGGTTCTGGCCCATATATGTGGTTTGGCTCATATTGGAAACTTACAGTCCCTTCCAATGATTATTGTTTTTACTACAATAATGACTTAAGGGCTTATCTATCGTATAGCAGTTCCGGAAATATGTGGGTCAAAGGGTCATTGGTACAAGGATCTGATATTAGGAAGAAAAATTTAATGGGTGATCTCGAAGATGTGCTGGCTAAAATGATGGCTTTATCTGTATTTAGGTACTCCTATAAAAATGATCCTGATGCCACGGTACGGATTGGCCTATCTGCTCAACAGGTTATCCAATATTTCCCCGAATTTGTATTTACGGAGCCGGATGGATATTATTCAATGGACTATGCGAGCATGTCAGCTTTGGCAATAAAAGGCATACAGGAGATCTCTAAAAGGTCTATGATGATTGAAAATCTTGTGAAAGTCCGTAAGGACTGGGAGTTGACGAAGGATCAGCAGATTAAACATCTTCAGGAGACGGTTATTAGATTGCAAAATGAAATAGATGAACTGAAAGGAGGAACTGCGGCATGATACTACCAAAGAAAGATCTGACACTTTTTCAAACTGCATTGAAGGTTGGAGCAGTATATACGAGCAGCGGGAAAGGGTACGTTATCCGTGATCTTTTCCGGCTTGTGGCCGCGGCCAAATCCGGAGGGGAAAAAGGTTATGCTTTTCGGGTAGCAGAGAACGGCTATACAGATGGTACACGCGGCTTTATGATTGACGGGGCATTGCCTTATTGGAATATCTGGAGTCCTGATAGTCCTGGGCGCTTCTTCGTTGATATTGATCAGCGCATCAAACTTAGAATGAAATTTGATGCAGGTAATTCGGCCAATCCTTATTATCGTGCATCACTCGGATATTTTGCCGGTTACGATACCAATGCGGAAGCTCCTTTTGTTAATTGTACAAATGCAGCCAATGGAGTAATTGACTATTATCCGTCTTTTTCCCTGAGATTGGTATTTCTTGTTACTTGTTCAGGGATAAATTGGAAATCAGTGCAGGGATATATTGATCATTTCTATATCAAGGTAATTGGGACATTTGCATTAGGCGGATCGGAAAATGAAATAGCATTGATTGAAAGTCCGTCATACGTGAATACGGATGGTACAACAAGGTCCTATAACCAGCAATATGAATTAAAAAATCTCGGCAGCACGTATCAATATCTCCGTTTTGAGATGTATGTCGGATATACTGATACCGGAGGAGAAAAAATGCTTTTTAAAGTCCCTTATATAGAGTCACAGACAGTGAGGTTGAATCAACGAAAAGAAGGGCTTAGTCCTGGTAATTTCCTATGGTTCTACATATACAATCCCAATTCTTCATCCGGGGGGTATGAAAACGTAGCGATACCGGATTATGAAACGAAAATTCCGGTATCAAACAAAGAAATAGAGTTTCAGCCCAATTCAGGGACTCCGTATGATGGTCGATATGTTTTGAAATTCAGTGCAAAGATAGTTGGTGACTATTATACGGAAATACCGGGATATGGTACCGTTGATATACATGGTTACTATGATGTCCTTGCAAAGGGCTTTATATACAAAAAATCAGGTGGAGAGGTTAATGTAGACTATGAATCTCTTGGACAAATTTACCTGGATACAAACTCAGAATATAATAATTTTCAGTTGCAGATTCCAACAGAATGGGCAAGCAATAAATTAGATTCTGGAACATTACATTTTTTCATTAGAATGAAGTCTCAACCATAAAATAAAGTAATATGAAACAGATTAGCAACAAAAGAACAATTGCGGACGTGATCTATGACGGTGAACAGATCACTTTGAAAGGACAAGTAGAAATAGACTCTAACACAGGTCAGGTTAAGTCAGTAAATGGCGATGTCAGATTGAAAGACGGTGTAACGTACATCGGTAATTTTTCAATGCTCGGCATCAATATCAACGACATTTCATATGTCAAGTACCGGACCGATACATCGGAACTGGTCGATGAAATGGTACAAGCCATCAACAATAAAACAATTGAGGAGGCTTGACCGTGAAAACTATCGAAGCAGTTGAACTATTTACGGTGCTGAAAGACTTGAAACTTTCAGGCATGGATACTTCTGATCGCTTAAAAGTGATCAGAAATCTCCGTGCTCTGCGGGAAGTGGCCGATAAGTACAGTGCGGATATGGACCTTGCAAAAGAACGTCTCAAACCGGACGATTATGACAGTCTGGTAATGAAGATGCTCGAAAGCAATGAGGCTGTAGCAGCCGGTGGTAGCCGTATAGTATCGGATTTGGAGGTTGCGTCATTTAACAAGCAAAATGAACAGTTTAACCGGGATTTGAAAGCAGTTCAAATAGGCACCTACAATAAGGATGAAGGATGCTTTGAAGGCGGTATGAATAGTGAACCGGTAGATGTGAAAATCGAATCTCTCACGGAGCTTGCATTTGACAAGCTCGTTGATGCCAATAAGGATGTGCCGGCAGGCGCATTAGCAGTATTGTTCGATAAAATGGTGAAGTAATGGATTTACAGGATTTGACATTTAATAAAGAAGGTGACCTGTATGTTTGCGAGTTCGAGGCAACAGGACCTTTTAATATTAAGATTTCCCGTACAAATGTATCGGGAGCTTATGGAGCATTGAGCGTTCAGCAGTCGTTGACGGGAGAGGATTATGTCCCCATTCCGCTGCCTCCGGCATGGCCTCTTATGGCCAATCTGGATTTTGAGATACCGAACGTCCCTGCCGGTATGCACATCCGAATTGAGAGCGGGGCAGAAGTGACATTGGCTAAAATAGCATATCAGTCATGATAGGGCTTAACAAAATAGGGCTTAACCAGGTGCAGCTAAATAGGCTGCGCCTGAATGCTCCATTTCCTGCATACGGAAAAATGGCCGGTGGTGGCGGTTCCGGCGACGGCTTCCCGCAACTTCCGGGCGATGTCACTCGTTGGCATTTCGGCGGCCTGACGAACGAGATGATGGCGGCTATGGACGATCCGAGGATCGAGGATGCGGACCATAAAGGTCGGTTCTTATCCTTCAAGAATTTCGCTTGGAAGGAGGGTTCGGGTATTAGTGATGTTTACCCCGGCGCACTCGTCTTTGACGGAGTAGACGATTACGGTGTTTGTGAGAATTTTCCTATTTTGACTAAAGAAAAGGGATATACGGTTGTGGCGTTGAGACAGTGGATTACATATAATCCAAATGCAATATCTGCTATAGCGACAAACGCATCCGATCAATCTTTTAATGGTGCGTTCACTTTTGAAAATTACAATAAAGGAGCAGAGCAAACTATTTCGTATGGAGCTACTCAAATATCATTACAATATTCAAAATCTCCTTTTTCTTGGCAAACAACATCTAAGTATAATGGAGTTAATATTGCCAATGGAAACAAAGATGCGACAAATTCACTTGTTTTAGGCAGGTCATATCCTCAAAGAAATGATTTTGCTAATTTTGCTATCTGGGAACTTGTATTTCTTGACCACGATGCCACCGAAGAAGAATTGACCAAGATCAAAGACTACTTCGTCAAAACCTATCCTTGGTTATTCTTTGATCAAGCATGGACTGTCACCGGCAAAACCAACGAGGACGAAGATCGTGCTACTATTGCCAACATTACGGGCAATGGTAATAATCTTGTGCTGTCGAATTCTGGGTTTGCAGAAGGGAGTGGGTATGGGTTGTATGCTGAGAATTATGCTGGTGGTAGATGGGTTCAATCTACTGATAGAGCGGATTTAACTTGGACGAGTTATTCTGTAAATATAACTTCAGTTAAAGTTGCGTCTACACAGTTATATTATCAATCCTATCCTGAACAACCTTCTTTTATAGTTCCTTCTTATAAGATAAAAGTTTATGGACTGAAAGATGGTCAAACCCTATCTTATAGACAAGCAACTTCTGAAGGGCAACAATTATATAAAATATCAGAAGATGGAACTTATACATTACCGTCTTTTCCATTTAAAGCAAATGGAGATTGGTATGGATTTACCTTAAATAAGGTACAAGAATCCTGTGACATTACTATAGAGCAAATCCCCGAATACGAAGGATATCTGGTTACTGATGGGGTGGATGATAAGATAACTTCGTCTACATTTGAAATGGGTAATGATTGGACTGTAATAGGAGATTGGGAGCTTATAAATACAGGGAAAAATGACAATGCTGGTATTGTAAAATTTGATAGTATAGTCATTTATAATTATAATCCAATACTTATTAACATAAAAAATGGTAGAAATAATTTGATTCCCGATCAAAATACCGTTAATGCAATTTGTTCTGATGGCAGGATTTATTCAAAAGACTGGAAAGAATCTATTTATAATGAAGAAACGGAATCTACCAGTAAAAATCTCTTAACTATAGGATATTCAGGTAACAGTTATACTAAAATTGCTTTCAAAAACTTAGCGATTTATCCTACAGTCCTTTCCAAGGAAGATTGTATAAAAGCATATAATTATTTACAAACATTAAAAGCAAAATGACATGAAATACGCAATTGTAAACATCGTATGGGCAAAGTCCCACGGAATAGAAGTCCTACCGGAAATGAGGACAAGTACGGATCAAAGCAAGGTAATCTTGCATGAGGAATTTCTATCACCTTTCGGCGAAGAGGAATTTCCGAAATATGAATCTACGGACCCGGAGTTTATGGAGCTGCTGGCAAGCGAAGAATGGGCTTTGCCGGAAAGTGTAGAGATTAACAGGGAATTTAGCCGGTTACTGGCTCTTGACCAAATGGACAAGGAGGCTACCGAAAAGATCAATACATACGGCTTAACGGCATCTGAAGCATTACGAGTTAAGAACCGGCACCCGATATGGAAGGTTGGAATTGATGTTAACAAGGGAGATCGATATCAGGAAGGTGACAAACTATTTGAATGCGACCTGGCTCATCGAACACAAGAAGACTGGCGCCCGGGACAAGGGGCACATTCGCTGTGGCACGAAGTGACGGAAGAACATACCGGTACTATTGACGATCCGATACCCTATAACGAAGGTCACGACCCCTTATTTGCTGGTATGATCCTCGAAAGCGGCAAATATTACAAGCAGGATAATGTAACCTATAAGTGTACACGGGATAGCGGAATAGCCTTGGTACAGGACTTATCCGCGTTGGTTGGCCACTACGTAGAAGTTGCCAGGTAGATAAGTTTATTCCGCCTTTTGTGTCGGGCGGCATCTAAATTCGACACGTACTTTAATGACAAGTTATTATGATTTGGTTAATAGTTATTTCTATGTTGATTATTGCGGCCTATACGACCGCTGTATGCATTAAGCAGAAAGGTATACCTTATTCAATCAGTGCGACTTTCTATGCAATTGAACATAAAGGATGGTTCCGCTTCACAATGTGGGCTTGTCCTATGGTGTTAATGCCAGCGATCTTGGAGGTCAGTAAGCCGGGGACGGAGTTTCTCGCTTACCTGGCGTTGGCCGGGATGATCGTTGTCGGGTGTTTTCCAGATTACAAAGCGGATAAATTCCAACACCGGGGACATATGGCCGGTGCAATGATGGCAATATTATTCTCTCAAATTTGGGTGTCACTTAACTTATGGCCTATGTTATTTGTATGGCTTACCTATATTGGATATGCTGTATTAAATATTGCCAAAGAAAAAGAAGGCACATTCTGGTATAAGCTCTATCAAAGTAAGCCGATGTTTTGGATTGAGATTTCTTCATTTGTGGCTGCTTATCTCTGTGTATTAATTTGCATATAAAGATATGGAAGAAGAATTATTGACAACGCTTAGCCGCCTATCGAATGTGATTGGCGGCTTTGTGACCACCGTACTGATCCCCGTTGCCGGCTACTGGGGCTACCGGGAATATAACAAGCGCAAAGCGGGCGCAGAGGCTAAAAAGGCGGAAGCGGACAATATCACGCAATATGCCGCCGAATGGAAAGAGCTATACGAAAAGAAAGAGCAACGTGTCGGCGAACTGGATACCAAGATCGATGCCCTTTATGACAAAATAGACGAATACCGTAAACGAGTCCGGGAACTGACCGAAAAGAACACAGAGCTTGTGATAAAGAACAGTGCGTTGGAGTTCCGCAAGTGCAACAAGCACGGGTGTTCGGATCGTGAGCCGCCCAGCGATTTTTAGATTTAGATTAATGAACAATTAAAAATAATGGATGAATTTATTATGACAGCAAGAGGACTTAGAAATAATAACCCTGGCAATATCAGAATCAATGATGACTTATTTCAGGGCGAGGTGAGACCAAGCAAGGATAAGTCATTTAAACAGTTTGAAACGATGGCCTACGGCTATCGGGCGATGTTCGTAATCTTACGGAATTATATCCGCAATTACAAACTGGACACCATCCGCAAGATGATTACCCGGTGGGCTCCGACAAACGAGAACCATACGGAGAATTATATCAGGGTGGTGGCGGAAAGAAGCGGTATTCCGGCTGACGAGCCCGTATATCCCGAGAACAGAGAGATAATGATTCGTATTGTCGCTGCTATGTCGTATGTTGAAAACGGCGTAGAAGCCGATATGCCGGATGTTATAACAGGATGGATTTTGCTATGAAATCTTGGCATGTAATACTGATTTTGATTCTCTGCCTTCTTTGCTTCTTGGCCGGCCGGCACACGAATAGGATAGGAGATGAGCTTGTTGGAAAAACCGACACGTCGACTCTGCGTGACACGATTCGAGATAGCATTCCTTATCCTGTCTATGAAACGGTGATCCAGACGGTTCCGGAACTGTTCCCTGTCTACATCACACTTGAGGGAGATACAGTGAGAGAGCCGATTTTTGTGCCTATCCCGGTCACGCAGAAAGAATACTTGACGGATGATTATCGCGCTTGGGTGTCAGGATATAATCCTTCGCTGGATAGTATTGATATATTTCGAAAGACAATGTATATAACAAAACAGCAGTCACCCCGTCGCTGGGGGATTGGTATTACAGCCGGTTATGGGATTGGGCGGTATGGTTTATCACCTTATGTAGGGGTGGGAGGATTTTATAGAATTTGGTAGAAAACATTTGTTCATTTATCTATATCGTCTGTGAAGATAGTATGGATATCGGGAGGAAAAGAAAGCCTCCCAAACCTAAAAATTAAAACGGACCTGGTAGTTGTTTTAATGCGTTGCACGGCTGGGAGGCTCTAAGCTCTTTTGGCCGTGCTTTTTTTGCCCGGCAGTAATATTAAAACAAACAACTAAACAGAATGTTTATGAAGCGGGTAGAAATGTATTATAAAAAAGTGGTGGTGACCGTTTGCCAGGCAATAGGTACCGATCCTGTAATGTTACTTTCGAGCAACAAAGAAATAAATGTAGATGCCAGAGGGATAGTTATTGCTATTTTGACGGAACATAAATATAGTGACGGAACGATAGCTATACTAACCGGCATGACTCGTCAGGCAGTTAATCGGATAAAGAACATCTACCCGGATAGGATAAAAAGGAGCTATTATCTGCGTAGTTTATTTGAAAGTGTGAGGGAAGAATTAGTTGAATATGAATGATTAATTGTGAGAGCAATAAATTAGCAATAACTTAGCAAACAATTATTTATTAAGCAAAGCATTTATAGTGATTTTTGTGGTGTCCGGGTTACTCGGACATAACCATAAAAATCATATATATGGAAGCGGAAAGAATAATCAAAGAAAAGGAAATTGTCCATGACAGTGAGCACAAAGATTATGCATCTAAGGGTGTTGGTAATGCTGGATTGACATTAGGTATCATTGGAACAGCGTTGGGTGCATGGGCTGTATCTCGTAATCGCGGTGGTTTGTTCGGTGGTGGCTGTGGAGCCGGTATGCCGGAAAATGTAAACATCAATACAACTACAGGAGGTAGTGGTGGTTCCGGCGTAGGTGCTCCTACTGCATTTATGGCCTGGGAAAAGGGTTGCGAGGAAGCTCTTGCCTTGACGAATGCCATGTGGGGATTGAAGGTCTCCGGAATGCAAGCAGATTACGACCATCGTAATACGGATGTCGCTGAAAAATTTCAGATTTACCAGTCTCAGGTAAACGGCGATTTTGGATTGTACAAATCTATGCGCGACCTGAACGATTATCAGACCGAAAAATTGAATAACGCATCTTTTGGTCTGTATAAGAGTCAGCGTGACGGTTTTGATGTCCTAAGTGCCCGTATCGGTCATTTAGAAAAAGAAGTAGCAGTAGGAGCGGCTATCCGTCCGTACCAGGACAAGTTGATCCAGTGCGAAATTGATCGTGCTTTCACGGCATCGGTAAATTACACTAATCGTCTCGATTGCCGTAACATTAAAGGCGAATTGGTTCTTCCTAATACGCCCGTCGTTTCCGGTTACGGAAGTTATCGTAGCTGCTGTGGTTTTCCCCAGACAAGTGCTCCGGCAGAAACCGCTTGAAAATACAAAATCTGCAAAGGTTAAAGTAAAGCGTAAAAAGCAAAGTTAGTGGTAGCCCTTCGGGGCTTACCACTTTCCTATTATCAACCACTAACAAAATTATTATGGCATTAAATAACGTATTTATAGGAGGCGGAGATCCGTTATTAGGATCATCCTCTAATAGTATAAACGCAGATATGGAAGCCTATGAGCGCAGGTTACAGGAGACTCTTAGCCAAGTGCAGGCGCAAAAACAAATGGCGCTTAATCCTCAATCGCAAGCTCAGAGGAGCCAATCCCCATTATGGGATGAGATGGATAATATCGTTAATGATATGACGGATATGGAAATTGATGTATTAAACAATGATCCCGAATATCAAAAAGCTCAAAATACATTAATGGGCATACTTAACAGGGAGTATATGAGGATAATGAGGCCTATTGTGGAAGGGGTTAAAGACGGAAAAGAAACATTGGAAAATCTAATGTCAATTACTAAAAGAGTGAAGAAATCTGCTTCAGAAGAGGCTAACAAAAATATTGCACTATTCAATGAATATACTTCTAAATATGCAGATATGCCTTATGCGGAATTTCTGAAGTTGAAAAATAGTGGAAATAAGAAAAAGTCTAATTGAATGCCTTATGGAATTGAAACAACAAGCATTAGAGCTAAAAAGTAGATTTATAAACTCTGTAGAAATATGGGCGGAAGATAGGATCAATACTTTCGTTTCGGGGAATACGGCATTTAAGCCTTTGGCAAAATATTTGAAAAGAGGTGTTCATAATATTCTTATTATTAAGGATAAAGAGATAACAGAAAAGATAGAAGGTCTTATGCTTTTTGTCGCAGATGAGAAAGGCAATTATGATAAGGGGGAGCTTTTTGACGACATGATGAATATCTTTAAAACGATGAAGCCTTACAAGTTTGAACAAGGGTTTTTTAAAGGAACGATAGGCGAGGGATCTATTTTGTTAGAGCTGCCGGATAACGGACTTATGAACTTTATAATAGGTGATACTAACGCTATTCGTATAACGGAGGCTGACTTTTTGGAATTGAAATCAATATTTACAGACTAAATACAAAGAATTATGAATTACAATGAGTTAATAAAGGATTACCATTCAAAAGGTTTTGGTACCGAAAAGAAAATGTGGGAGTCTATCTATGTGTTAGAGGATGCAATGATGTGTTTGAAAGAAAAGAATCCAGATGTATATGACGAAGCTATGCGAGATTTACATGAAGTGTTTTGTGGCCCTCATTATAATGAGTGTTTTGCTCGTGAAGATGTTGCGGGGATGCACCATAAAAATACGAGGGGAGAAACGATCAAAGGTGAACATTGGAGCATGGATCAGGTAACTTCAGCCATAAAAGGCATGAGTATACCAGGAAATACCAACATATGGGATGTATATGTCGCTCTTAATGCCAATTGGCATGATAAAAATGTCAAATTCGCGGAATGGTTTAACGCGGATGCTGACAAGAAAATCATTGAGGATGCCATCAGTTTTTATTTTATGGACGCGGACGCACCGGATGGAAAAGTTTGGTTGTACATGGATGCAATGGATGATAAGTAAAGTAATCCTATTTAGTCCCTATTTAAAAAAAACGGGGACTAAATACGGTTTACTATATTGTTTTTATTTGTAGTTAACTATATAATGTTAGAAATACAATGCGTTGATAATTAGTTTAATTGTAGTTATCTGTTGTTGTGTGTAGTGATTAACATAGACTCTCCATCTCCACAGAAAAGGCTAGCAGTTTCGACTGCAGGCCTTTTTTGTGATCAATCTTTATCGATTAATTGGATTCCTTCAGGCTCGATATTGATTATTTTTTGTTTGTAAAGAGCCCCGATTGCCTGTTTGAAAGCTTTTTTGCTGCAGCGAAATAGAGAATAAATAGGTTCGGTTCACTGGCCGCATATCTTCCTTGAGCTTTGAGCGAATCCAGAATTATCTTGGCAACACCTTCTGCCTTTTGATATCCTAAGGGGGTAAGGCTGACATCTATCTTTTCGTCTTCTCTGACTTCTTTGATGTACCCTTTTTAATGTTCTCCTTTTCCCAAGCGTTGAAAAACATCTGGTAGCTCAGAGTATCCGTCCGAAATAAGTCGCTTCTTTCTCTGTTTGTCCGTAAGCATAGATGTCAAATGAAAATAATAGAAGGAACTCTGTATGTCCTTATGCCTCATGCTTCTTGATAGAGAGCTATTTGCAGCTGAACTCAAAATCATGTTTCTCCCACTGCGTGATACTTGTGGTGGCATAATGATGACGAAAGTCATAAGGACATACTGATTCCGGACTTATACGTAGTTACAAATTTTTGTGTAGCATAGTAAAATGGTCATATCAGTCTTACAACGGCTACGAAAATAGGACAAAGATTCCATATAGGAATAGTACGGTATCGATGGGGGGTACCCTTTTGGGTGTACGGCTTACCCAGATCTATTACACTTGCATTAGTTCTGTGGGTGTGGGATAATGAGAGCGGATATAATCCTCCGATCTCTTTTTTGATTGAAGATCTTGGATAAAATCCCAGCAACCGTACCCAAAGGCCTGTTTATTGGTTTCTGCTGACGAGGGATAGGACCTTCTAATTTGGTGGTAGACTTTTTCACTATTAGGTAATCGAATAGCTCATTACTGCTATAAACATTCATTGGAAAAGACAGAGTCTCTTTAGTCTTAGATTGAATCAGGTTTACAACCTCGTTTTTCCCAGGTGATCAATTAGCATTTGGAAATTGGATTTTAGATAAGGATTATTCATAGGCTGAAAATTTTGATTAATATCAACCTATAGGTTATAAATGTTATCCAAACTCTAAATTCATAATTAACATCTTATCAAGTGATTGCAATATGAAGTTGGGATAACATTTATTGTTGCTGCCACCAGTGAATTTGCCAGAATTCATCATATTTTTGTTCGTGAGGCAAATAATTATCTGATACGCTTTAATGGTATTGACTTTCTTACAGAACATTATGATGCAGAGCATTTGTTTTCATTTGATGATACTATTCAGGAGCTTACGCAAGTTTGTCTAAATAATGGAGGGGGCATTCAATGAAACCATATTACGGTTCTAATACTATAATTGAACAGATAGACTTGTCAAGGTGTAAACCTTACAAGGACTTCAGACAAGGGTTCTATCTGGCAGAGATTAGAGAACAGGTAGAACAAATGGTAAATATAATATTTTAGCTATTTAATTGATAATAAAATAGTTATCATATCATTTACAAAAATAGGTAACGGTTTAGAAACGAGTGAAATTCAACCGATTGTTTTATTTTGCATACATTCAAAGAACATTTTTGTAACGCAAATATAAGATTTACTGCTGAAAAAAGCAATATTACAGGCTTTTACTATCCCAAAATATCGGTCAAGGGAGTCGGCTTTCACGTTCCCCCCCAACTATAACCTTCCATCCGTCAGATAAAACCGTGTCTTCGTCACTTTTCAAACAAGTTATTCAATTCATATTTTAACCAATAAACTTTCTATATTCATTCAAATGAAGTTATCATACCCAATAACCTCGTTCCATTGTTTCTATTTTTATTAAAATATTTTGTGTAAATGGAAAATACGGGATTTAAAGTGAGTTCCGTATTTTTTATTTTATACATTTACCGAATGAAGAAGATTATGAAAGAAAAGAATCAAGTAGTGCCTAATGAGGTATTAAGAAAGGAGTTCCTTAGCCAGTTCAAAACAGAAGCCGATGTGAGCAAGTTTCTGAAGCAGTTGCATGCCCAAGTATTGGAAAAGATGCTTGAAGGCGCAATGGATGCCCATTTGGGTTATGAAAAGAATTCTGAGGCAGGAAACAACACTGGCAACTCCCGGAATGGCAGTTATCCGAAGAAAATCCAAACCGAACGTGGAGAATCTGTCATTTCCATTCCGTGTGACCGTAACGGCCAGTTTGAACCGATAGCAGTCCCCAAACATGAAAGTCATGGACTTTCTATAGAGGGACATTTATTAAATATTATATCAGCCAACTGATTTATATACAAGGTGTTGCGGATTGGTTGGCTTTTTGTATCTTTAGGTATTCCCCCGAAAACAAGGTTTGACGGCCCAAACAGGGGAAATTCCCCAACTAAGATATGGCTAAGATAGCAAAAATTTCAGAAATTCACCCTACTTTGGGCTTTACAGAATTTGATATTCTGGAAAAATACCGCAAGAGTTTTCATGAGAGTGGGCTTGGCAGGCTTCATTCGTTGTTTCTGTTTGAGTGTATGGCAAAAGCCGCAGGCCTGTCTGAACAACGTTTGGGCCGCAGGAACATATTCAGTCCTTCCGCAAAGATCGCCCTTATGGTCCTGAAGGCATACACCGGATTCTCCGACAGGCAACTGGTGGAAC
>ENA-UPXC01000908-UPXC01000908.1-human-gut-metagenome-genome-assembly--contig:-NODE-908-length-46600-cov-9.403198_pt1 | contig 46600 bp, 35 predicted proteins | sample MGYA00250047_ERZ773371 | MGnify/ENA primary metagenome ERZ773371 (study PRJEB29103, sample SAMN06111975) | human gut metagenome | biome: human gut; feature: ankylosing spondylitis patient; material... | reverse complement strand
GAGGCCCCACTCGACCGAACCGCCCTGGCGCGAGCCGCCGCGAACCTTGTGGTCAACGCCGCCGAGCACGCGCGCTCGCGCGTGGCGGTCTCCTGCGACGTCGCGGGCGGACACCTCGTCATCGAGGTGTCCGACGACGGACCGGGCTTCTCTCCCGCCGCCCTCGAACGCGGCTGCGAGCGCCTCTTCACAGACGACTCCTCCCGCTCCTCACGCGACGGAGGCCGCCACTACGGGCTCGGCCTCCACGTCGCCTCCGAGGCCGCGAGCGCCCACGGGGGCTCCGTCTCGCTCGCCAACAGCCCCTCGGGCGGCGCGGTGGCCACCATCGCGGTCCCCCTCTGCGGGGCCTGACGACTTCCTCGTTGTCTACCTCGACTGCGATATGTCGCTCGCCGAGGCCGCGACGAGATGGTGTTGCGTCTGCTCCGCTTGGTGCTTCTAGCTCAAATTTGATCTGATGTAAGGCCCGTGCAATCCTGCATGGGCCGTTCTTTTGGCAATTGCTCGACCGATTCGTGGCTTGAAACACAAATTATCGAGTTAAGGAGACATGGGGTCACACAGCGGCTCTCAGAGCGCCCGCCGCACTCCCCCGCCATTACCCTGCGGCGTCCTCGTATAGAGCCCATCCTGCTTGGCGTTTCGTTGCAACTGCCAACTTGTCCACCGATCAAGTGAACTACTGGAATAAATACAGCGACACGCTTGTCCGTTATAGTCGCTATATCTGTGTTAATCGCCGCGATAAATACAGCCTGTACTCGGCTGCATACCAGCTACGCGTATGTAGATTCATATCGCGTTAATAAATCGGCTCAAGCGCGTGCAAAACGCGCAAGTAGCCGCAAAAGGCGATTATCGCGTAGGTAGATTTTTGGCACCCTGTTGCTTACTGAAAATTAAGCAATTGCTTAAAACAAAAAAGGTCAGGCGCTAAGTGCCTGACCTGCAAACTTCTGGTCGGGACGACTGGATTCGAACCAGCGACCCCTTGACCCCCAGTCAAGTGCGCTACCAAGCTGCGCCACGTCCCGAAGCTTTTGTTTGTTGCTCTGCTTTCGCTCGCAACAGGGAGTATATTAACCCGAAACTTTGTCCTTGTGCAAGAACTTTTTTACAAATTTTGAAGCAAGTCCAAAATTGTATCTGCGAGCTGGGGTTTTGTTAGTACGGGTAGTTCTTGCGTACCCGCTATGCTCACGATCCAAGCCTTGTTGGTGTCGGTTCCAAAGCCCGAATCGGCGCGTGAGACATCGTTGGCGATAATGGCATCGCAGCCTTTGCGGGTCAATTTGCGCTCGGCGTACTCGACGACGTTATCAGTCTCGGCTGCAAAGCCGATTACGAGGCGATCGCCCTTTTGGCGTGAAAGTTCGGCCAAGATGTCAACGGTCTCGACGAGCTCGATTCGATCCAGGCGCTCGTTGGCCTTTTTGAGCTTATGGTCCGCTGGGGCCGCCGGCGTGTAGTCGGCGACGGCGGCGGCGCAAATGGCCGCGTCGGCCGTCTGGAAGGCGCTCAGCGCTGCCTTGAGCATTTCTGAGGCGGTCTGTACGTGCACGCACTCCACACCGCGGGGAACGTCGAGCGATGTCGGTCCCAGCACGAGCGTGACGGCGGCACCGCGACGTGCGGCCTCCCCCGCCAGGGCGATACCCATCTTGCCCGAAGAACGGTTGCCAATGAATCGCACCGGGTCGATCGGCTCGTGCGTGGGGCCGGCGGTGATGACGATGCGCTTGCCCGTCAGGTCTTGCGGCACGGGGTTGAGCACCTCACAGACAGCCTCGACGATGTCCTCGGGCTCGCTCATGCGCCCCGTGTCCACGTCGCCGCAGGCAAGGTAGCCGCTGCCGGGTCCCACCACATGGACACCGTGCTCGCGCAGCGTGGCCATGTTGGCCTGCGTTGCCGGCGCCTTCCACATGCCGTTGTTCATAGCGGGTGCGATCACGATGGGTCGCGGCGTTGCCAGCAGCGTGGTGGAGATGAGGTCATCGGCGATGCCGTTGGCCATCTTGGCGATAATATTGGCCGTCGCGGGCGCCACGACCACAAGATCGGGCTCCTGCGCCAGCGAAATGTGGTGGATGGGGTCGGAGGGATCGTCGAACAAGCCCACGGCGACCGGCTCATTGGTGAGCGCGCGGAAGGTGAGCGGGCCCACGAACTCGGTGGCATGCTCGCTCATAACGACCTTCACGCGGGCGCCGCGCTTTTGCAGCAGGCGCACGATATTGCACGACTTATAGGCGGCGATCCCGCCGGTAATGCCCAGCAGGATCGTTTTTCCCTCAAGTTGCATTGAATTGTTGGGTGCCGCCGTCATCGTTAGGCTTCCTTGCTGGGGAGCACGAGCAGGCGGTGGCAGTACGGGCAGTGCGTAATCTCACTGCCGTCGTGGTTGAGGTCGCTCATGGACGACGCCTGCAGCGCGGTGTGGCAGACCGTGGGGATATTGCCCTTGATGGTCTCGACGGCCAGGCCGCGGAACTGCTTGAGCAGACGCTCGTAATCGGTGAGCACGTCGGTCGGCAGCATGGCGGCAAGCGCGATGCGCTCCTTGGTGGCGGCATCGATCTGAGCCTGCAGATCGGCAGCCTTGGCGCGGGCGGCCTTGGTATCGGCCTTCACGCCCTCCTCGAACTTGGCGATGATGGCCTGCGCGCGAGCCTCGCGGTCGAGCGCCTCCTTGTGGGCGACGACGACGTCCTTGCGGGTGTGCTCGATCTTGTCCAGACGCTTGGCCAGGGTGGCGAGCTCGTTCTCTAGGTCCTGAACCTCGCGGTAGTCGGAGCCGTCGACATGGCGCTTCTTGGCGGCCTCGATGGCGTTGTTGGTCTGAATCTCGGTGGTGTTGAGATCGTCGAGCTCAATGTCCAGATCCTTGCGCTGGGCGTAGAGCTTGGTCATCTCGGACTTGAGCTTCACATAGGTCTTGCGCTTTGAAGCGAGCTCCTTGAGCTCCGGCATATTGGCAAGTTCGCTCTTGTTGCGGGCGAGCTCCAAATCGATCTGTTGCAGCTTGAGTAGCGTAGCGCCGGCGCTCATAAGTTCTCTCCTTTTGTCACAGTCCACCATTGGCAAGGGTTCAGTATTTTAATCGCATGACGGGGGTTGACCCCGGCGTCAACTGCAGAGTTCATCAATATATCAACGAACGGTTCCTCGGAGCGGTCGTGACCGAGCAAGATCACCGGCAGCCCGCGCAAGGCAAGGTCTTGCGCCACGTGGTAGCCCGCCTCGCCCGTCACGACAACATCTGCGCCCGCGGCGATAGCAAGCTCTCCAAAGTCGCCCAGGGAGCCGCCCAAAATGGCGACGGTTCGGCACGGGTGCTCGGCTTCACCCCATACGCGCGGGTTGCTGCCGAAGGCCGTGGCAGCACGGGCGGCAAGATCGCGCAGCGTGCACGGGTCGTTGAGCGTTGCAAGCGCGCCCAGGCCGGTGGTCTCGGGGTCGTCCACGTGCTCCAGTGAGCACACGGGTGCGGCACCCAGCAGCTCGCTCAGGCAGATGCGGGCTTCGTGCGAGCGGTCCAGGTTGGTGTGGAGCGAGATAATGCTCACCCCGCAGCGGGCAGCTTCGTAGAGGGCCGCGCTGCACTGGGGTCGTGTGGCATCCGCCGGGCAAAAGGCCTCGGGTGCCTTGATGTATATGGGATGATGCGTCAGCAGCACGTTGGCGCTTGCTTCTTGGGCGCGGCGAACATTAGCCTCGGTCGCATCGAGTGCGCAGGCAACGCCGGCGATCTCCGCGGCCGGATCGCCAACGGAGAGTCCTACGTGATCCCAGCCCTCGGCGTCCGCCTTGGGATAGCGTGCCAGCAGCGCGCGCTCAAGCTCGGCGACGATCATGCGGCGCCTACGATCGAGAGTAGCGTCTGGGCAAATTCGTCCAGATCGCCCGGATTCACGCGGTCATCAAAGGAAATGCGCAGTGCGCCCAATGCCTGCTCGCGACCGATGCCCATCGCGCTCAAAACGTGGCTGGGGTCCATACTGCCGCTCGAGCATGCCGAGCCTGCCGATACCTCAAAGCCGGCAGCGTCGAGCTTGATGATGAGCTCCTCGGAGTCCATGCCGTCAATGTAGATCGATACCATGCCGGGCAGACGGTCGGCATGCGCATAGTCGCCCATCGTGGCGTGAATGCGCGGATGGGCCGTAAGCGTGGCGTAGAGCTTGTCGGAAAGGGCTTGCAGCTTCTCGCGTTCCTCGGCCACATGGGGCGTCAGCGTGCGGGCGGCAGCGGCAAAGGCGAGCTGCGTGCGCAGGTCCTGCGTGCCGGCACGTCGTCCGGCTTCCTGTCCACCGCCAAAGATTCGGGGGCGCAGCGGCGTGCGGTTCTTAAGGTAGAGCGCGCCGGATGCCACAGGGCCGCCGATCTTATGCGCGGCAACGGACATGGCATCGACGCCCAGCTCGGTGACATCGAGCGGAATATGCAGATAGCCCTGGATGGCATCGGTGTGGAAAAGGGCGCCCACGGTATGCGCGGCCGCGGCAAGCTCGCGGATGGGCTGCACCACGCCGGTCTCGTTGTTGGCAACCATGATGCTCACGAGCGCCACGTCGTCGCCTAGTAGCTCGACAAGCGCGGCAGGCTCAATGTAGCCCGCGCGGCAAGGCGTCGCCAGGTCGACGGTAAAACCGGCGGCACGCAGCAGCGGCAGGTTGTCCAGAATCGAATCGTGCTCGATGGCAGATACGATCACGCGGTTACGCTTGCGATCGCGCTGACGGGCGCCCTCGGCAAGACCGAGCAGCGCCAGCTGGTTTGCCTCGGTGCCGCCGTTGGTCAGGATTATCTCTGATGGGCGGAGGCGCGCGCCAAAGCTGCGGGCAATCTCTCGACGCGCCACTTCCAGGCGTGCAGCGGCCTTGCGGCCGAGCGAATGCAGCGAGTTGGGGTTGACGCCGGCAAGCTCGCTGTCGTCGTACTCGCGCTGCGCAAGGAGCGCCTCGGCGCGCATGGGCGTCGAGGCGGCATAGTCAAGATTAACGGGTATGCGGTTTTGACCTGCGGTCATAAGGGTTTATGCCTCCTGTGCGGCCTCGTTGCCCAGCTTCTGCAGCAGCGCAACCTCGGCAGCGGGATCTTCGGACTTAAATACGGCGGAGCCGGCCACGAGCACGTTGGCACCGGCCTTGACGACCTCGGCGATGTTTTTGGAAGAGATGCCGCCGTCGACCTCGATCATGGGCGACACGCCGTGGCGCTCGCACATGGCTTTGAGCTCGTGGAGCTTGGCGATGGTGCCCGGGATAAAGCTCTGGCCGCCAAAGCCGGGGTTCACGCTCATCAGCAGCACCATATCGACGACGTCGATGATGCTCTCGAGCACGCACACGGGGGTGGCGGGGTTGAGCACCACACCGGCCTTGACGCCGCGCTGCTGAAGATGCGTGAGCGTGCGGTGCAGGTGCGTGGAGGCCTCATAGTGCACGGTGATCATGTCGGCACCGGCGTCGGCGTACCAATCGACCGTCTCATCGGGGTTCGATACCATGAGGTGCGCGTCGACCGGCACGTCGGTGGAGCGCTTGACGGCCTTGAGGATGTCAACGCCAAAGGTGAGGTTGCCGGTAAAGTGACCGTCCATGACGTCGAAGTGCACGTAGTCGGCACCGGCGATCTTATCGAGTTCGCCCTTGAGGTTGGCCATGTCGGCCGAGAGGACGGACGGAGCAATTTTGATGGAACCCATGGTAGAAGCCTTTCTGCGCTAGTCGGTGAGTCCGTAGAACTCTTGGGAGGGTACGCGATCGGTAAGAATCTCGAGCGCCCTATCCAAAGTAACACCGTTGTAGAGCGTTTGCTCCACGGCAAAGGTGAGCGGAATGTCTACGCCCAGTGAACGGGCGAGCTCGCTCACGCTGCGGGCGGCGACGGCGCCCTCGACCACCATATGCGTGCGCGCCTGGTACTCGTCGAGCGACACGCCGTGGGCAAACTCGTAGCCAAAGGTGCGGTTGCGCGAATGCTCCGAGGTACAGGTGGCGATGAGGTCACCCATGCCGGCGAGTCCCATGCAGGTTATGGCCTGTCCGCCGCGTGCGTGCACCAGGCGGCTGATCTCGGCCAGGCCGCGCGTCATGATAAGGGCGAGCGTGTTGTCGCCCGCGCCAGTGCCGGCGGAGATGCCGCACACGATGGCGATGACGTTTTTCATAGCGCCGCAGACCTCGACACCGGTCATGTCCTGCGACAGGTAGATGCGGAAGGCAGTTGACAGGAGCAGCTCCTTAAACGTCTCCCCTACCTGCGTATCTTTGCTGGCAATGACGGCGGCGGAAAGCCCGCCGCGGCAGATCTCCTCGGCATGGTTGGGGCCCGAGAGCGCCGCCACACGACGCTCGTTGCCGATCTCGCTGGCGATGACCTCGCTCATAAGCAAGCCGGACTCGGGCTCGATGCCCTTGGTGAGGCACAGAACCGGCATCTCGTCCGCGATGAACGGCGCCGCCTGGTGGCAGACGTCGCGCAGGTGCGTCGAAGGCACGGCAAATATGATGGCCTCGGCGCCGTCGAGCGCCTGCGCCAGGTCCGTGGTTGCGACGACGTTGCCGGGCAGCTCGTAGTCCGCCAGATACCTGGGGTTGCGATGCTCGCCGTTAATGCCGGCGGCCGTCTGCTTGCTATGGGCCCACATGGTCACGCGCTCGGCTCGCGCGGCGGCAAGGCCGGCGACGGCGGTTCCCCAGGAGCCGGAGCCAATCAGCGCAACATTCATGACTCTCTCCTACTTATCGTCGGGCTCGGTGACGCGCTTGGTAAACGAGAGCTTGGACTCCTTACCGGCCATGAGCTTTTGGATATTCGAGCGATGGGCCCACACCACGGTGATGCCGATCATCGCCATGCAGAACTTGAGGCCTAGGCTGCTGTACGGAAAGACCGCGCAAGCAGCGATAGGAAGTCCGATGGCTGCGGCAAGCGAACCCACTGACACATACTTGGTGATGGCGACGGCTACGATAAACATGCCCAGCAGCGACAGGCCAATAGGCCAGTACCAGGCGAGGATGACACCCAGACCAACTGCGATACCCTTGCCGCCATGGAAGTTAAGGTAGGGCGAGAAGATATGGCCCCACACGGCTGCCAGGCAGACGACGCCAAGCATCCAGTCGCCGGCGGCGCCGGGGGCCATGATGCTCACGGGGAAGCCATAGCCCACGCTCGCGATGAGCGGGCGCGCGATAAGGACGCAGATGGCGCCCTTCAAGCAGTCGAGCAGCAGCGTGAGCGCGGCCACCTTGGGGCCGGCCACGCGCAGCGCGTTGGTGGTGCCGATGTTGCCGGAGCCCGCCTTGCGGATGTCGGTGTGGTTAAACACGCGGCCCAGGATCAGGCCAAACGGAATCGCTCCGATAAAGAACGAGACCACGGCGCAGATGGCGGTCAGCAGAATCGGATTATGCATCCTTTTGCTCCTTCTTCCTAAAGAAGAGTCGAATGGGCGTGCCGGCAAAATCGAAGGTCGAGCGCATGCGGTTCTCCACGTAGCGCTGGTAGGTGTCGTTGACCAGATCGCTATGGTTGACGAAGAACGTGAACGTCGGCGGGTTGACGCCCGTCTGGGTCACGTAGTGCATGCGCAGGCGGCGCTTGCCGTCCACCACGGTATGACCGAACTCGCGCAGGTCGGTGAGGAACGTGTTGAGGCGCGAGGTGCTGATCTTCTGCGAGCGCGTCTTTTCGGCGGCGTCGACCATTGCCCAGATCTTCTCCACGCTGCGGCCGGTCAGGGCCGAGATGCGCAGATACTGGGCCCAGGGAGCCATGACGCCCAGACGGCGGTCGACGGTCTCCATGCAGGCCTCGCGCTTGCGGTCGTCGTCGAGCAGGTCCCACTTGTTGAGCAGCACCACGATGGCGCAGCCGCGCTCGATGGCCAAGCCCATGACCTTTTGGTCCTGCTCGGTGACGCCCACGGAGGCGTCGACGACGAGTAGCGCCACGTCGGCGCGGTCGATGGCGCGCAGGCCACGGACCATGGAGTAGTACTCGATGTTTTCGTACACGGTGCTCTTCTTACGGATGCCCGCGGTATCGACCATGCGGTAGTGCTTGCCGTTGCGCTCGACGACCGTGTCGATGGCGTCGCGCGTTGTGCCGGCGATGTTCGAGACGATGGAGCGGTCGGCGCCCAGGATGCGGTTGAACAGCGAGGACTTACCGGCGTTGGGGCGGCCGATGATGGCCACGTTCAGCGCATCGGGGAACTCGTCGGCGATCTCGTCCTCTTCTTCCGGAAGCAGGGCCACGATATCGTCGAGCAGGTCGCCCGTGCCATGGCCATGCAGGGCCGAGAGTGGCGTGGGCTCGCCGATGCCGAGCGAATAGAACTCCCAGATGCTGTCGTTCTCGCGATCGGGGTTGTCGAGCTTGTTCACCAGCAGAAAGACCGGCTTGTCGCAGCGCTTGAGCATGCGGGCGACCGACTCGTCCTCCTCGGTGACACCGGTGCGGCCGTCGACCACAAACAGGATGACGGCGGCTTCCTCGGCGGCGGCGAGCGCCTGGTCGCGGATGGACGTTGCAAAGACATCGTCGCTCTTGAGCGGCTCGATACCGCCCGTGTCGACGATGGTGAACTCGCGGCCGTTCCAATCGGCCGTGTGATACGAGCGGTCGCGCGTGACGCCGCGGGACTCGTGGACGATGGCGTCCGAGGTCTGGGCCAGGCGGTTAACGAGCGTGGACTTGCCCACGTTGGGGCGTCCGACGACGGCGACGATAGGTTTCATCTGCTCTCCTTTAATGGGTAGGGTCAGCGGAATTAGTAGAGTCGGCAGGCACAATGCCAAGGATATGCTCCAGGGTATCGAGCAGCTCATGCGGCATGGTCGATACCACATGAACCTCGGCGCCGCGACTGGTAAGGCTTGCGAGTAAATCGTCACGATGATACTCGTCAAGCGTCATGCCGTCAGCGTTGAACATGAGCTTAGGCACAAAGAGCATAACCCCCGACAGGTCTTGGGGTAGCTGCTCCAAGATGTCGCAGGCGACGATGAGGCCGGTCACGTCCACGTTGCCGCCAAAGTAGCGGTTCTTGATGGCCGTGACAGTGCCGGCGAGTCCCTGGGGCGACTCCACAAAGCGGGCCACCGTGTCGCGTGCGCTGGCGCCCGAGAGGCACAGCAGGTGCTGGCTGCGGGCGGCGATGGCCTCGCGGACGCGGGCCAGACGCTCGGTATCGGCGGCAAGCACGTCGTCGGTCTCGTCTAGATACGAGCGGATCATGCCGATGCCGTCGTAGTACTGCGGGTAACCGTCGTAAAAGTCCGCCTCGGGAGGATCGATGCCGGCGTCCAGATAGAACTCGTCGCTCATCTGGAAGGTGTGGCGGCCAAAGCGCTCGAAGGCACGGTCCTGGTAGGGACGGATCATGGCAATGGTCTCGCGCGCCAGCTCGGGCTTGTCGCTGTAGGACCAGCTAAAACGGTTCTGATGCTTGGTAAAGCCGAGCGGCACGATGCCCAGGCTTGTGATTTGCTCGTGCTCCTCGCAAAAGCGCAGGGTCTTTTCCAGCTCCTCGCCGTCGTTCATGCCGGGGCACAGCACAATCTGCGCGTGAATCTCGATGCCGGCGGCCATGATGGTCTCGAGTACGTCCATGCCTCGCTGAGCGTTACGGCCCATCATACGACGGCGGACGTCGGGGCTCACAGCGTGGACCGACACGTTCATGGGACTCATGTTGCGCTGGATGACGTTTTGCACGTCCTCGTCGGTGAGGTTCGTAAGCGTGACAAAGTTGCCTTGCAAAAAGCTTAGGCGATAGTCGTCGTCGCGAATATAGAGCGTGGAGCGGCCGCCCTTGGGGAGCATGGTCATAAAGCAGAACACGCAGGCGTTGACGCAGGTACGCATGCCGTCGAAGATGGGGCCATCGAACTCCAAACCCCAATCCTCGCCGGGAAAGCGGTCGAGCTCGACGGGGGTGACGGTGCCGTCGCGCGGGTCGAAAACCTCGAGCTCGACGGTATCATCGTCGGCCTCCCAGAGCCACACAATCATGTCGGTAAGCTGCTCACCGTTGACCGTGAGCACGCGCATGCCCGGCTCGATACCCACATCCCACGCGGGCGATTCGGGACGCACGTTCTTGACGAGCGCGCCCTCACCCGGCTCGGGGTCGCGGCTGCGCCCGTAATCGGCCACCTCGGCGGCGTATGCGGGTACGGTCTGGTCCATGGTTAGCGGCAAAGCTCCTTGATGCGCGTGACGGCGCGTTCGATGTGTTCTTGCGGGGTGGAGGCTCCGGCGGTGATGCCGATGTGGTGAGCGTCGGCAAACCACGCGGCCTGGAGCTCGGAAGCTTCCTCGATGTGATGCGTGCGCTCGCAGGCGTCTGCGCAAATCTGCGCCAGGCGGCGGGTGTTGCCCGAGTTCTTGCCGCCCACGATGACCATGCAGTCGCAGCGGTTGGCAAGTGTGGCTGCTGCCTGTTGACGCTCACTCGTGGCGGCGCAGATGGTGTTGATCACGCGCAGCTCCTGCACGCGCGGGGTGATAGCAGCCACGACCTCGGCCAAGTTCTGCGCAGTCTGGGTGGTCTGCACAACCAAGCCCACTTTACCCTTGAGCGACAGCGCGTCCGCATCGGCAGCGCAGCTCACGACCTGCGCGTCATCGCCGGCGTGGCCCAGGATGCCCTCGACTTCGGGGTGGCCCGGCTCGCCCACGACGATCACGCGGTAGCCCTCGCGCACCAGGCGCTCGGCCGCCACGTGGACCTTCTTCACGTAGGGGCAGGTGGCGTCGACGACGTTAAGGCCACGCTCGCGAGCGGCATCAATGACCTGCGGCACCACGCCGTGGGCGCGGATGATCACAGTGCCCGACGTGGCGTCGTCCAAGGTGTCGGCCAGACCGACGCCTGCCTCGGCGAGCTCGCGTACCACGATCGGGTTATGGATGAGCGGACCCAAGGTATGGACCTGAGTGCACTCCCCTGCCTGCGGCGCAGCGGCCAGCGCCATATCGAGCGCACGCTGTACGCCGTAGCAGGTGCCGGCGTGGGCAGCGATTTCGATAGTGGGGGCGTCTGCCTTGCCGGGCACAGCCTCGGCGGTGTTCATGACTTCCTCGTCCATGGCTAGAACCTGCCCGGGTGCTCGGCGCACAGGTCATCACGCATGGCGTAGACGCGACTCATGGCTTCGGACTCAAACCAGGCTAGGCGATCCTTGCGCTTGAGCTCGGCAGGCGCGTCGGAAAGCGAAATTGACTTGCCGGCGCGGATCCAGCACTTTTTGGGGCGCATGATCTTTTTGCCCGCAGGCGTAATATCGGACCAGCCGCAGATGGCGAGCGGGTTGACGGGTGCCTTACCCATCTGGGCGATGAGCGCAAAGCCGCCGTGGACTTCGGGCTTGATCTCGCGCGAGCGGATGCGCGTACCCTCGGGGAAGATCAGGACGTCCTCACCGCGCTGCAGCGCATGCTGGGCGGCACGCAGGCACTTCATGTCGGCGGTGCCGCGCTCGACGGGAATGCCGCCCACGCGGCTAAAGGCCCAGCGCACGATCTTGCTCTTCGCAAACTCGGACTTAAAAATGGGGCGAATGCGGCGGCCGCCAAAGAACAGCGCCGTCTCCACAGCTAGGAGCTCGGCCATCGATGTGTGGTTGCAGATGACCACGCTGCCGCGGCCTTCCTGGCGCTCAAACAGCAGGTCGCTGTCCTCGACCTTCCAACGCCACATGAGCTTGGAGAAGACCCACAGGATGCCCATGACCACGGCGACGGTGCCGCGGATGAGCGCCGGGAACTCGGCGTAGGGGGCGTTGTAGTAATCCTCGGGCGTCTGCTTAAACAGGCGCATGGGCTACCTCCTTTGGTTGATGAGGTCCTCGATGATCGAGACGACCTCGTCGATGGTGTGGGCGGTGGAGTCGACATGTACCGCGTCCTCGGCGGGAACGAGCGGCGCGACCTCGCGGCTGCTGTCGAGCTTATCGCGCTGCTTGAGGGCGTCGAGGGTCTCGTCGACCTCGGCCTCAAGCTGCTCTTCGGTGAGCGGCTGGGCGTCGTTTTGGTGGCGCTGCAGCACACGGCGACGGGCACGCTCGCGCGGGTCGGCAGTCAGGAAGACCTTGACCTGTGCGTTGGGGAACACGACGGTTCCGATGTCGCGACCCTCGGCGACGATATCGCGGTCCTCGGCGGCGCGGCGCTGGTGGATGAGCATGGCGGCGCGCACGCCCGGGTAGGCCGAGACCTTGGACACGTTGGCGTCGACCTGCGGGGTGCGAATGGCGGCCGATGCGTCCTTGCCGTCGATGGTCAGGCGCGTGTCCTCGCCGGTGCCGTTGGTAAAGCGGATCTCGATTTGCTCGGCGAGGGTGTCAATGGCCGCCTCGTCGTCCAGGTCGATGCCGCGGTCGAGCGCGGCGAAGGTGACGGCGCGATACATGGCGCCCGTGTCGAGCTTGTTAAAGCCCAGCTGGCGGGCAATCTCCTTGGCGATGGTGGACTTGCCGGAACCGGCGGGGCCGTCGATGGCGACGATCATGCAATGCTTCCTTTCGGTGGTTGACGTGCTGGTATGGGACGCGGGCGCTGGGGCTTTGCGATTGCCTAGCTCGTGTAGCGCTCGCGGTAGGTGTTGCGCTTGGGCGCGGAGCCGTGGCTACCGTGGTGACGCGTGCGACTCGCGGTGTTGGTCGCCGGCGCGGCGCTGCGCTTGGAGCTGGCCTGCTTGGGCGGGATACCGCCGTCTTTGAGGATCTGCACCTCGCGGTCGGTGAGCTCGCGCCACGAGCCCTTGGCCACATCCTTGAGCTCCAGGCCGGCAAAGTTGCAGCGGTGCAGGCGGATCACCGGGTGGTGAATCTTGCTCAGCATGCGCTTGACCTGGTTCTTGCGCCCCTCGCGGATGATGACCTCCACGGCGGTGGTGCCGGGCTTTACGCCTTGCGGAGCCACGGCCTCTGCCTCGCGCGCGTTGATGACGCGGCAGATCGCCGGTTGGCACAGGCCGTCATCGAGCTCGATGCCGCGACGGAGTGGTTCTAAGTCGCGATCGGTCAGGTTGCCGTCCACGAGCGCCTGGTAGGTCTTGTAAACATGCTTGCTGGGGTGCAGCAGATCCTGCGATAGGTCGCCGTCGGTGGTAAAGAGCAAAAGACCCGTGGTGTCGCGGTCCAGGCGACCCACCGGGAAGAGCCCCGGAAAGCGATCGCGCGGGACCAGGTCGGCCACGCAAGGGCGCTCCTGCGGATCGCTCATGGTGGTGAGGTAGCCGGTCGGCTTGTAGAGCATCAGGTACGCGGCGCCTTGGTTGAGCGTGACGAGCATGCCGTCGACCTCGACATGGTCGCGATCGACGTCGACCTTGGTGCCCAGTTCGGTCGCGACCTCGCCGTTGACGGTCACGCGGCCGGCGGTCATCAGGTCCTCCGAACCGCGGCGGCTCGCCACGCCCGCGCGCGCCAAAAAGCGCTGTAGGCGCATGGTGTGCGGGTAGACGGGCTGGGCGTCGGACTCGTGCGTATCCGCGTTGGGCACCGCAGCGCCGACGCGCGTCTCCCCTGCGTCGTTAGTCCTCGTCATGTATATCCTCCGAGGTCTCGTCGACGACTAGGGCTTCCAAGTCCTCGACTGCCTCAACATCTTCAACATCGGTATCGATCAGTTCGCGCTCTTCGTCCAGATCCTCAGCCTGCTCTTCGAGCGTGGACTGAATGCTGCGGCCGCTCAGGCGCTCGCGGATAAACTGGCGCGATTGCTCGTCGGGAGCAAACTGCTCCAGATCGGGCAGGTCTCGGGTGGAGCGCAGGCCGAACTTTTCCAAGAAGGCATTGGTCGTGCCGTAGATGATGGCCTGACCGCGCTCGGGGTCGCGACCGAGCTCGCGCACCAGGCCCTTGTCCACGAGCGACGCGATGACGCCGTCGGAGTTGACGCCGCGGATGCCCTTGACCACCTCGCGCGTGACGGGCTGGTGGTAGGCGATGACGGCCAGGGTCTCGAGCGCCGCCTGCGACAGCTTTTGCGTGTCCCAGCTCAGCACGTAAGCCTCGACCACATCGTGGTAGGCAGGGTGTGTGAACAGGCGCCAGCCGCCGGCGACCTCGCGCAGCTGAAAGCCACGGTTGGCCTCCTCGTACTCAACCTTGAGCTCGGCGAGCAGCGATGCGCACTCGCCGGGGGCGATATCCAGTGCGCCGGCAAGCGCGGGCGCACTCACCGGGTCGCTCGACACCAGCAGCAGCGCCTCGAGGGCGCCTTTGAGGCTGTTTGCCTCCAGCGTGGAAAGGGTTGACATGGTTGCCGCTCCTATTCGGTGAGCTCGGGGCCATCGCCGGGCACGTAAGCCTGGGCGCCCTCGACGCGGTTGATTTGAATGGTTCCGAAAATCTCGTCCTGGCTCAGCGTGAGCGAGCCACGCTTGGCGAGCTCCAGCATGGCCAAAAAGGTGACGACGAGCTGCTCGGTGGTGGCGTCGCCGTCCAGCAGCTCACGGAAGGTGCAGGTTTGGTGCGCCATGGTAAAGCGGTCGACTGAGGCCACGGTCAGGTCGAGCGGCACGCGATGCGGCGCCACGTGCTCGGCCTCCAGCAGAAAGGTCTGTCGCTTGCCGTCCAGGTCGGCACAGATGACGGCCAGGCCGCGCAGGGTGATGCCAGCCAGGTAGTCGGGCATGAGCCCCAAAAACTCGGGGTCGGGGCCGGCCACACGCGGGTGCATGCGGCTTTCGGCCTGCATGCGGGCACCGAGGGCCGCAGCCGCGCCTTTAAACTGCTTGTAGGCAATCAGGCGCTGGATCAGGACCTCGCGCAGGGCGTCGCCGTCGAGCGTGCTGAGCTCCTCGAGGTCTTCGTCGAACTCGTCATCGTCGTCATCGGCTTTGCGCGGGGCCTCCTGCGGCACCAAGGAGGCGGCCTTGATGTCCAAAAGGGTTGCTGCGACCAACAAAAAGTCGCTCGCCACGTCCAGGTCCAGCGCCTCGATGCGCTCGGCCTCGGCAAGGTACTGCTCGGCCACCTCGCTGATGGAGATGGCGCCGATATCTACTTTTTGGCGGGTTACCAGCTGCAGCAGCAGGTCGAACGGTCCGCTGTAGACCTGCGTCGACACGCGATACGACATCTTCGACCTCCTTTGACGGCGCCTTCGCGGCGCGGTTTGGGTGCATATTACGACCGTTTTGCACGGTCGACCTGTAAGTTTACCTTAGATGCCGGCGATTGCGAAGTTGAGCAGCTGCTCAGCAAGCGGATACACGGTAACGTCGAAATAGCGGCCGATCACGTCGATGCCGGTCCACATAGGCAGCAGGTACAGCACGATGATGAGGATGGGCATGGCGTATTGCTGCAGGTGGTAGTAGTTGTTGAGCGCCTTGCCTTTGAGGAAGGGCACGATGATCGACGAACCGTCGAGTGGCGGGATCGGGATGAGGTTGAAGAACGCGAGTGACAGGTTGACCACGATAAAGGTGGTGCCGAAGTTCATGATCTGTGATGCTACGGCAAAGGACATGCTGGTGTAGAGGTTGCCGTACGTTGCGTGCATGAGGGCGGCCGCGAGGCACGCGAGTGCGATGTTCGATGCGGGGCCGGCCGCACTCACCAGGACCTCGTCACGCTTGGGGTGCTTGAGGTTGTTGAGGTAGACGGGCACGGGTTTGGCGAAGGCGAACACGGGACCGCCGGCCGCGAGCATGAGCAGCGGCAGGATGATGGTGCCAAACGGGTCGATATGGTTAAGCGGGTTGAGCGACACGCGGCCGCGCGAACGGGCCGTCTTGTCGCCGAGCGCCCAGGCCGCGGCGGCGTGTGCGCTCTCGTGGATCACGATGCCCACGATGACGGCGACGGCGCTGGCGAGCAGGTTCATGATGTAGCTGCTGGACATGGCGCTCCTCTAGCGGACGCGACGCGAGGCGCGCGTGAGCAGGTAGTCGATCACAAACAGGATCACGGCGACGATGGCGTAATCCAAGCGGAACACACCGCCAAAGGGCGACGTGATGACGCCGTAGCCGGCGATGGCGCTCGGCAGGGCGCGCGAAAGCTCGACGACAAAGCCCACGATCTGCAGCTTGGCGGTGAGGCCGCTAAAACACAGCAGCACGGTCATCGCGCTCATAAAAATGCCGCAGATGCGACAGGCGATGGCGATGATGCTCATCGCCACGGCAGCGGCCTTACGAGAGTTCACGCGCGGTCTCCTCTTCGATCTGGGTGGAAAGCTCCAGCCATTCGTCCTCGAGCTTGGGTAGCTCTTGCTTAAGGCCGTTATATTCCCCCAGCGCGGCGTTGAACTTGTCTTGATCGGCATAAAGCTCTTCGCTTGCCATCAATTCCATAAGCTCGTCATAGCGGGCACGCTTTTTGTCGAGCTCCGTCTCGATCTTCTTGAGCTGGTTGCGCACGCCCTTGAGCTTTTTATTGAGCGCGGCGCGGGCTTGGGCCTCGGCGCGCTTTTGCTCCTTGGTCTTTTTGCCCTCGGCAGGCTTAGGCGCCGCGGCGGGGGTGTCGGCCTGGGCGGCGCTTGCCTTGGCGGACTTGGTCGTGGCCGGCGCGCTCTCCGTGGACGCCTCGGCGGCGGCGCGGGCTGCGAGGTCCTCGCGCTTGTAGAGGTAGTAGTCGTAGTCGCCGTCGTAGACCGTGACTTGTCCGTCGCGGATGTCGATGACGCGGTTGGCCACGGCGCGTACCAGGTGCTCGTCGTGGCTGATTAGCACGATGGTACCGGGGAAGTTTTGCAGGGCGTTCTCGAGCATGTCCACCGAGTCGATGTCCAGGTGGTTGGTGGGCTCGTCCAGGCACAGGAGCGCCTCGGGGGCCACGAGCATCTTTGCCAGGGCCAGACGCGCCTTTTCACCGCCGGAGAGGACGCGTACCTGCTTTTCGATTGCGTCGTTGTCGCTAAACAGGAAGGCGCCCAGCAGGCTGCGCTGCTGCGGCACGGTCCACTTGGGCGTGACGGTGTCGATCTCTTGCAGGACGGTGTTGGATTCGGTCATGCCTTCGAGCGCGTGCTGGGCGTAATAGGCCACGCCCACGTTGGTGCCCAGGTCGCGGGCGCCGGTAGTGGGCGGCTCCAGGCCGGCGAGGATCTTCATGAGGGTGGACTTGCCGGCGCCGTTGGGTCCGACAAGTGCCACGTGCTCGCCGCGGTAGAGCTTGAGGTCGATATCGCTGTAGATGTGCTTGTTGCCGTAGGACTTGGACACGCCCTCCAGGCCCACGACCATGTCGCCTGAGCGCGGCGGGTCGGGGAACTTAAAGTCGATGTGCTTGTGGCCCTCGGGCAGGATGACGAGCTCCTTTTTGATCTGCTCGATCTTTCGGATGCGCTCCTGAGCCTGGGCAGCCTTGGTGGGCTTGTAGCGGAACTTGTCGACGAAGACCTGCATGTGGGCGATGTCGCGCTCCTGGGCGGCGCGCTTGGCGCGCATCTGCTCCAGGTTGTCCTCGCGCTGCTTGAGGTAGCTGCTGTAATTGCCGGTGTAGGTGGTTACGCGACGGTTTTCGAGAGCGGCGACGTGGTCGACGCAGGCGTCCATGAAGGCACGGTCGTGACTGACGATGAGGACGGCGCCGTCGTAGTTGGCGATAAAGCCGCGCAGCCACTGGACGCTTTCGAGGTCCAGGTGGTTGGTGGGCTCGTCCAGAAGCAGCAGGTCGGGGTGGCGCAGGAATAGCTTGGCGAGTGCGATGCGCATCTGCCAGCCACCCGAGAACTCGGAGCACGGGCGCTCAAAGTCGGTGACCTTAAAGCCCAGGCCGGAAAGGATCTTGCGGGCGTTGCTCTCGAGCTCGTAGCCGCCCAGGTGCTCAAAGCGGTCCTGGACCTGGCCATACTCGTTGAGGAGTGCGTCGACGTCCTTGCCCTGATCGGAGAGCTCGGTGATCTGGGCCTGCAGCTCGTTGGCGCGCTCGCCCATGCGGCGGATTTCCTTGGCGGCGGCCATGACCTCGGCAAGGATGGTGGTGTCCTTTTGCTCCAGATTAGTTTCCTGCTCTAGGTAGCCTACCTGGCAGTCCTTGGCGTACTGGACCTGGCCGGCATCGGGACTGTCGATGCCCATGATGATCTTGAGCATGGTGGTTTTGCCAGCGCCGTTGGGGCCCACGAGCGCGAAGCGCTCGCCGGGGTTGATCTGGAAGGATGCGCCGCTAAAGAGGACGCGCGCGCCGAAGCTTTTTTCGATCTTGTCGACCAGGAGGATCATGGTGCCGCCTTTGACCTTGTGTGCCAATATGAAAAAAGGCCCCAACTTGCGTTGGAGCCTCATTCAATGCTCGGGTGGAGACGAGGGGGATCGAACCCCTGACCTCTTGACTGCCAGTCAAGCGCTCTCCCAGCTGAGCTACGCCCCCGTGCGAAGAAGTACTATACGGGAACTCCGACGGCGATGCAAGGGCAATTTTGGAAAAACTTTCGCCCGTGCCGGCACGGGCGAAACACGACCCGCCCGCTCAACCGGGTTTCCCGTGCTCCGCCAGTCCCATTATCGGACCCGATTGCGAACCGCCCCTCCTCTGCGCCTCAGAACTATGCCGGTTTACTACGATGAATCAGGAATGTTCGACCACGCACGCCTTTTCACGCAACCGTCGGGCTCCCTACCTGCGGTTTTGCAAACGGGGAACACGCGGTGCTCGGGAGTCGCCGATCAGTCGTAGTAAACTGGCGGTGTTTTGAAATGGCATCAGCTTGATTTCGCGGTTAAATGTGTTTGAGCCCTGAATTAATGGCCTTAACTTTTTCTAAAACACGTCTTTTCTGCGACGCGCCTAGATTGGTTGTTGTTTAGCATTGGACTTGATCTTGCGTTGTGCGACTTGCTCGTGCATGGTAGTATTTCACGACGTGAAGCGAAGAAATTAGGCCTTAGATGCCTTTATTAGAATTGCATTCACCGTTCATAAGGGCTCTTGGCGCAACGGTTAGCGCAGGGGACTCATAATCCCTGGGTTCTGGGTTCGAATCCCGGAGGGCCCACCAGAGTATTTTAGGCCGGGCATTACGCCCGGCCTCTTTGTTGTTAGCGCTGCAAACTAGCTTTGCCATCCAGAGACGTAAAGTTATTAACATTCATATTCGTAATTAACAATGGGAATGTCGCCAAGATGCTACCCAACCAACACATGGCTTCAATCGTTAGATAAGAAAAAAGGCCCCAACTTGCGTTGGAGCCTCATTCAATGCTCGGGTGGAGACGAGGGGGATCGAACCCCTGACCTCTTGACTGCCAGTCAAGCGCTCTCCCAGCTGAGCTACGCCCCCGTGCGAAAAAGTACTATACGGGAACTCGGACGGCGATGCAAGGACATTTTTGGAAAATTTCGCAGTCGCGGCGCGGGCCGCCATCCGCCCAACGGCCGTCTTGCCGGCGCCAGGCCCATTACCGGGGCCAATCGCGCTCCCGCCGACCCGGCGATTTCAAAACTATGCCGGTTTACGGGGCCAGGCCGGGAACCCCCGAGCATGCCGTAATCGGTAAAATCAAAACCGCAGGTAGACGGCTTGCGTATTCCGTGAAATGCAGGGTATGGACGGCCAGTCCGGGTCCAGCCCCGTAATCCGGCATAGTTTTGAAATGACATTATTTCACTAACAGGCAAACTAGGTAGTTCTAGCGCCTTGTCGCCGACTAATTTCCGATTTCCAACCAGTTGCACAAAACATTTGCTCGCAGTCTCGTCTCGGCGCACTTCATTGCCTCAGTTTTGGCTTTATAGCGAATCCCTAAACGGTCGCAGACACTTCTGACTATGGTGTCTAGCAGCTTTGAATCGTTGAGCATATCGTGAGTCACCAGGAATACATCGAATCCCATGCTCTGCAACGCAGTCATGCGCTCCGCATCGTGGTCAAGTATTGCACCTGAGCCATGAATGACCTCACCTTGGATCTCGATAATAACTGCCTTCATTAGGATTGGGTTTACGATCACGATGTCGCCGTAGCAGACCTTTTGGCCTGCGATGCTTTGGGCTGCCACGGATAGAGGGGTTAAATCGTTGAGGTACACGTATCTGAATCCTGAACCACCTAGACGTCGAGAACGACTTAGAAGCAGTACCCCCGCGACCTCGAGCGGAGACGCAGCAATGCTGATAACCTGCTGAGCGGCATCATAAAACTGCTTTCCCCACATTTGACTTTTGACCTTGTCGGCGAATCGATGTAGATCGCTTAGCTCGATGAGCGGCTTTCTCATCCAAAGAGAAGTGCCTTTGAGTTTCGTAACCTCTCTTCCATCCTCACGCTTGTTCGTTTGGCCTTCTTTATCTGTGGCCTTTACGGTTGCGCGGGCGTAAACTCGTTTCCAAGGAACCTCGTCTTCGCCTTCTCCAAGTTCGAACAGATCCTGCGTGCTGGAATTGCGATTCTCCTCTACCGCCATTTTTAACTGCATTTCGGCAGCGGGAGCAAGCTCGAAAACGGAAAAGCAACCGCAAAGTTCGTACATAGCCAGTACGAGATCTATTTGGGACACAAAGCGTGTCATAGTAAATAATGTGTTAAGCGGATTGGTAACACTAAAGCCTAAATTAGTGTCGATTGTTGTGCTGACATCCGATGTCCCTTCCCAGCGAATAGTGGAGCGCAATCCCGAGTGGTGATTGCAATAACCTGGCGAAGCAACAGCGATAATCGGGGTCTTGAGGACGTCGGTTACGAATGGGGCTTGGGATAGAGCTCGCCAGCCTTCTTCGGAGTTGGGTAGGCGCGGGTAGAGGTCGCGCACCTGCGGTGGGCAGCGCCAATAGCGGAATGCGGTGTTTGCGCAGACGATTTCGTCCATTTGCGCCTCCCTTGGTATCGGCCGTAGGCCATGCGGTTGTGGTCGTGGACGATTATCTACTGGGGCATCATGCGGGTAAGTACCGGAAGCTGACCAAACGCTGACCAAAAAATGGATGGGATGTGTTGAAAGGTTGTCACGAGGCGTGAATGTGCTGGTACGAGCTGTGAGCCAGTGGTCTTTTTCTCCACAATTGCGTATGAATCATGCAAAGAATTCATTGAAAGATCGCGTGAACTATTTTCAAAATGTTCGACGACGTCACTCTATAGTTGGTCAACGAACGAAAATAATATTCAATATGTAGGAACTATGAAGGGTTTGCGATCAATAAAAAATAGGACCCCATGCTAATAAAAATCGAAAATTTGGTGTCACTTTTGGTGTCACCCTTGGTATCAAATAGAAAAAGGCCAGAGGCTTAACACCTCTGACCTGCGCTTTTGATGGTGGGCGATACAAGATTCGAACTTGTGACCCCATCCGTGTGAAGGATATGCTCTACCCCTGAGCCAATCGCCCGTCGCCTTTCGGCAAAAGAGATACTATCATAGCCGCGCCTGGTTTACCAAGAACTTTTTGCCCCCGATTTTAAATTCGTGGATGCTAGCTAAGCCAAAGCAACCAAAGCAATAGGTAAAACAGCAGCTTAACCACCATTTACCGCTTTATCCACGAGGTCTCGGGGCGACAGATTAGTCGCGCATTGTTGTATGCCATGTCGAGCGTGAGGCAGGTGCGCGCGGCGTAGAAACCGTCCTCGCGCTGGATGGTCAGCGCCAGTTCGGGCTTGTCGCCGGTTAGGCACAGCGGCAGCAGCAGTTGGATCCGACCGCCGTAGAACTGCGGCACGGCGAGCGTGTGGTTGGCGGCGGCGCGGCGGGCGGCCTCGACGACGGCGCCCTCAAAGGCACGGCGCAGCAGCAGCGAGTTGCCCTCCCCCATCAGGCTAGCGGGAATACGCGTAAGGTTCTCCTCATCGCCCAGAATGTGGTCGATGTTGGAGCGGATGGGCAAGCGGTAGTCAAAGACCAGCTCGGAGGGGTCCTCGGCAAAGCGCACGCGGCACGGCAGGTACTCAAACGAGACCAGCATGGGGTCGCTCTCCTTAAAGAAGCCCTTCAAAAACCAGCGCTGGCGCGCGTCGGGCTTGGTGTTGGGCTCAAACAGGCCGTAGATGGTCTCGTAGCGACGCGTGTACAGGCCGGTGTTGAACAGGCATTGGTCGTTGTCGAACACCAAAGGCAGGTTGGACGGCGCGGTCTGGTCCACGTCGCGCTCGGTCAGGAACACCGCACGGCTAAACGAAAACGACAGGTAGTTTTTGAGGATGCGGTTGCCGGGACCCCAGTCCTCGGGGTCGGCGAGGTCGGCCAGGCGTTCGTAGCAGGGCTCGGGGCAAAACGCGAAGTCGTACACATTGCTGCACAGGGTGCTGGGGATTTCCATGTGGCGTCCATTCCATTTCATAGCTGGCGTGCGGATGCTTAGATTCTATACGCGCGACGCAATGCCGGGGAGCACATCACAGTGGCAACAGGAGTCGTACTCAAGAACGATCGGTTGCCAGACGAGGTCTTCGATGCTGCAGTGTAAGGTTTTGCGAGCGCCAATGCCGAGGATACCGAGGCACGGCGCAGGTCCAGTTGGTTTTGCTCGTAGAGCTGTATGGCACGGATTTTGACTCCCGATTGGGCGGCCAGCTGCTTTTGGGTCAGGCCGGCTGCCTTTCGTGCTGCCTTGAGGCCCTTTTTGCCTGCCTGGGCTTTGTTCCATTTATCAATGACTATCTGGGCGAATTTAACTTCGGAGGCCTCGTGAAGCGGATGGTACGAGCCGATAACCCAATCGAGTGGCGCCACTTCAAAAAGGTCGCTAAAACCTAGGCCGCACGTCCATTGCGTGTATGCCAAAACCCAACCTGCTCAGTATTGCGGGGAACGGTCGAACGGATAGGCCTCCCTGAATTCGACGGGCTTCAGACCCGCGTGGACAATGATCTCGCGCACAAGCTCATCGCCCGACATGCCGCAGACAACGCGTGGGATACCGCGCTCAAACTGTTTCATCTCAAAAGCGTTTGACAAGATCGCCGTCAGTTCGGTCGGAGTCAGTCCCTGGTCGCAGAGGGCAAAATCGACTGCCTCGCCCAGCGTTCTCATAGCGTCCTCGAGATAAACTTCACTGTAGGCGCGGGTCATTTTCGGTCATCCCCTCTCGAACGATGTCTACGATACAGATCTCGCCGGTCTGACACTTTTGATGCTGCAGGCTCTTCGGTGTTTGAATCCTTTCATAATTCTTCTGTTCTTAGAGCTGCGTCGATCAGGTCGGCGACGTTGCAGGTGTGGTCCACGCGAGAGAATGCAGAGGCTATATCGGCGAGCGTAACCATGGCGAGATTTTACCGCCGATTGCATGGGAAGTAATCGCCGCGCGTTAATATAACCTTAATCGAGGGGTCGTATACGGAAGTGCGGGAAAACAGAGATCAGCCGACTAAACCCCGGATTTACGCTTCTGCGACCGACGGTATTGTTGCCAAAAATCGGGTTGTGCTCAGCCGCCCCTATTTCCCCGAATTTCGGAAAACGGGAGTTTCGACAGCCAGTTGTGGCCTAAGAAGCGATGCTATTAACGAGGGAAGCGCCAACAGCGTGACAATTCAGACGATGTCGTCGGCATGGGTGAGTGGTGTCGACAGTAATTTTGGTAATCAACTTACTGGGCATTTAACAATAGAACGTCAGGAAATCATCGCCGAAGGCTTTGGTCCGACTTTTTGCTGTTCGGCGAGCTCAAAGATAAACGGGGCGTTTTATCAATAAATTCTGTCAAGAAATTGAGGTCATCAGTAGTAAATCCTTCGACGTTGAACCTTCTAACCGCAGGCAGATGGTTCAACGTGGTAAACACCAAAATCAACCGGGCGTTCGACAGCTACGCGAACGGCTCCGTCCTCTCGTGTCTCTGAGTAGGCAAACTGAATGCCATAATCAAGTTGAACGTAACCCCCAAGTATGGTTGCCTGATCTATGAACATGAGTAGAGCCCATCGGTCCGCACGCTGCCTTAAATAAAAAGCACCCGTCTCCAGACCGACGAAATCCGCGAGCTTTATCTTTCCGGAGAAGCCGCTCCCCTCATGCTTTCCCGCATAGGTCTCAGAGTCGTACTAGAACGAAATGTTATACAGTCCGCCGCTCTATATCTTCCTGACTGGCCCGTTTTCCAGCATCTAACTCAGCACCCCCTTATGGCTTTTCCGATTGTCACCGTTTAAGTAGAAGCAGCAGACACCTTGTTTCAAGTCTGACGCGATGAGCGTTTTGGGCCAGAATGTATGACAATCTAGTTAGAAGACCTGCCACTCTCCATAAACATCGGATGAGCGGATACAATCCCTTAAAGGAAGGAAAGAGCCAAGTTTTCCCTGCTCAGTTGCAGTATGTACTATGCCAATGACCTGACCCAAGTCATTAAACACTGGCCCACCACTCATTCCATGCTGAAATGAGCAATTCGTATAACAAAGTGTGCCCTCTTCGCTTGGATCTCCGACCCTGAGCAAATCCCCACTGTGCAATTCAAGGCTGAATCTAGATTCGGAAAAATGCTGTTGATAAGCGGAGATCTTATCCCCCTTTACGGGCAAATCCATGACTGCTGGAAGCTTGGGGATCTTCTTTAAGATTTCTTGAGGAACTTCTCGTAGTATTACAGCATCGCGCTTGTTGTCTTGAACGATCGATTTGCTAAATTTAAATTTAGCAAGCGGGGTCTTATCTGAGCTGGATACTTTTATTTCCCTTCTTTCCATGTCATGAGAAACGGCATCGCATATCACGTGCCACGCCGTCACAAGGCCGTAGCCGGTTAAGTAAAACCCTAAACCCTCAAACGGGGTTTCTTTGTCATCCTCTCCTTCTAGATACAGAAGCGAGTCTTGCTGAAGTGCGACTGGGAAAACAGGCGTATCTTCTGGTTTCGTTTTATTGTAGAGGCTGCCTAAACGCAGGAGCGGTCCCGATGTCCAGGGATTCTTAATAAGAGACTTATAAAAATTTAGACTTCCTCGAAGAGCCGCTTGAAATATCCCTCTCTCTGCGTCGGTGAGTTTAGCGATGGATTTACCGTAATAGCAGCCCATCGCGCCTTCAATGTCGCTATTGCTTAGTCGGTGGAGCGTTGAGCGGAGTCGCCGATATTGCTCGCGCTTTATATTTGTCTTTTGGTTACAGACAACGCCCGTGACTAGCTGTCTTGAGAAACTGCAACTGTAAAACGATTTATCTTCGTTGATCTCAAATGACTCGGTTCCATGGAAGTCAGTGATCGCGTTTCGTATTTTGTTGGGCAACCTGAGCTTTTCCTCTGAGCAAAAGTGTCGATAAAAATAAAAAGAGCTTTTAAAAGAGAACGTTAGGTCATCGGCATATCGCGTGTATTGATAATGATACTCATGCGATAGATGCATAAGCTGTTTGTCCATGCCAAGGCAAATCATGTTCGAAATTAAAGGGGATGAGGGAGCTCCCTGAGGGAGCCCTTTTGGTGTGGCGACAAGTCTAGAAATGCAGAATGCAACTTCAGGGGTGAGACCTAACTTCTTCGAAACAAGAAGGCCATATACCCGTTTAGATGAGATTGAAGGAAAGAAATCCTTAATATCAATGCCAGCAATTACTTGTGAGCCAATATGGGTCTCAGCATTTGTTTGTATTGATCGACCCTTTACAAAACCGTGCACACAAGGCAAAGGGTTGTAGCTTTTTTCTAGCTCTTTAGCGATAATTCGTTGAACCTTTTTTAAATCAGATCTTGGGATTAATAGCTCTCGATAGCCGCCATTTCTTTTAGGAATCAATTTATTTCTGTATAGGTCATACATGGAGGATGAATTGACAAAGAAATCAAGCTTTTCTATAGACAGGCCAAGAAACCCTGCCAGATCTGTCTTCGACTGCAGCTCGTTGAGCATCAGATTTTCCTTAAAGTTGATAGCCGGTTCCTCCGTAGAGTCGTACTTAATAGACACGTAGCAGAATATAATGTGCAAACAACACATATCCGATTGCGATGCGCAAACGCTAATTCGAACCGGCTATGAAGTGTATTTTACCAGTCATCCATTTGATGCAAATTCAAAATTAGGTAACTGTGTCAAATCAGGAACCCTGAATACAGGAATGACCCCTAAGGCCGAAGGTGCCTTCTGCATTGATAATTGAACATCGTTCGCAACTAATAGACGGTCGATGCATTTTGAGCTAATGAAGCGAGGCGAGGCACCTCTTCACCGGTCTTCTACAGATAGTTCAAGAAGAGGGAGTGGAACTCAAGACCCGGCGGCGGAATCAATACGCATGCAATCATGGGCGGGATCGCGCTCAACGCGGTCAAAGTCGACATATGCAAGGTCGACATACAGCGGCTCCCTGGGGCGGATCGCAGGTAAAAATAATTCACCGGGGACTAAGCTCAATATTGGCGGTACCATTTCACGGTACTTGGTGGTGCCTAAGCTAGAAAATTCAAAAAGTGTTTCAGCAATAATATGCTGCACCTAGAAACACTATTCCCGGAAAAAGCAGTGTAAAGGTAGCAGTAATCCAGTTGTTGTCGCCGGTTTTGAGAAGAGCTAAAGTTGTCGCGGTGGCAGTCTTGGGCTTGGACGACGTGGCCACCGTGGCCTGGTCGTTGTGATTGTCTTGGGCGCTGCGTTCGTGGGCTTCGCTACGAGGTCCGTCAACTACCAAGCACCGGGCTGCCCTGCAACATGACCGGCACCGCCAGCAGGCTAGCCCGCCCTGCCACCCACGCGCCGCATCCATCGGTCTCCACACAGCCGGTGGCGTGGCCACAACGGGTCCAATCACCACATACGCGGCCACGGCCCCCGGCAGCATCTACCCACCTCAGCACCAAAGACCCCGCCGGAAGGCACCACAAACCGCGCAGACACAAGCGAGCCGCCCGTGCGCGCAACGCTGCCATCGGCACCGGTCGTATCCAGCCACGAGGCATCGACGGTGCAACGTCCAACGCGAACGCCTGTGAAACGTTATCATGCACTGGGGGCTCGTCGCCGTCAGGGTCCCGGTACCGCGAAGTGCCTGGTTGCCCCACACTTCCATGTCGCATAGCGTGATGACCGCATCGGTCGCATGCGACTATATCACGGAGTTTTGCCCGGTAAACGTCAGCACCATGTCGCCATCTGCGCCGATGGCCTCAGCCACGTAGCCGTTAAACTCCAGGTGGTCAGCATCGGTCCAGGCCCATCCGGGGCCCGACACGCTCGGCACGTAGTATGCTTCCGGCAGGAAAAACGCGAATTACCCTCAGCTGCACAGGTTAAGTCGATACCGCTTGTAAATCAAGACGCCTTCAACCTAAGCAGTTGAAGGCGTCATCTTCGCGAGCATTATTTATATTGCATTGGTCGTGCTCTGCAACCAAGATCTTCGCGGTAGTCGTTCTTTTGATTTCATTGGTCGCGCCTTACGAACAAAAACTGAGTAAAGCATACAGACGAATGGAATGAGTAGCAAGGCATGCCTAATTGCCATTCATCAGCTTGCATGAGCATTTCAAAATTAAACCGCCTATGCAGCGAGCATGGGAACATAGGAGTCTTGATCGACGCCCCAAATGATTGGAGTAAGTCCGTAGTTTTTGCAAGCTTCGATAGACTCGGGGGAGACAACACCATCTTTAGTGTTGGTGGAGTTGAGAAAAACGACTCCTTCGCAATCGTTGCGTGCCGACTTAATGTCTTCCCATCCAAATAATGCATTTTGAATGCCTTGCTTACCAGGATTATTTACCGTTTTAATAAGGCGCATGGGTCTTCTCTTGTTTTTACCAATTGCATAGTCAAATTTAAACGAAAGTCCGGATCGGCCCTGGAAAGACGGGCCAGGAACATAAGGGATTTCATTATCAAGCAGCCAATTGCCGACATCTTCAGTGAAGAGGTTTCTCACACTGCTTTGAGATAACAAGAACATATCATCAACAGAGGCCATAGCCTGAAGAAGCATATTCATCTTCATAGGAAGGTCAGATCCGGAAGCCGTTATACACAGTTCGCCTTTTTCTTCCTTTACCGAAAAGCCAGAAAGAATCGAATTGAGCTTATCGATTCGCTGTCCTTTCATGGTGAATCCAGACAATTCAAGATCATTGATGGTTTCACCAAGATCAGAAATGACATAGCCGCCTGCTGGGTCATCACCCAGATAAACCCGCATGCAATCGTTGTTTCGATTGAGCATGGGGGTGGAGATGCAGACGCCATTACCTTGCTGGACCGGGACCATATTTGCCTCTACGAACTTGGCGTATGCGCTGATAAAGCCTCGAGCCTGATCTACGTTCATCTCACACCCCCAGAGATAGCTCTACTTTAAGCTTGTCTGTAATATTACAAGTTTCCTGAAATGACCAAAAGAGTGATGCAAAATCGTCGTTCAGAGGTTTCAGAATATTTTGACCTGGGATGCCACAAGCCCATTTGGCGCCGTATCCGTCTATATCAAAATGGACATGAGTACCAAGGACCAGCGATCCGTCTGGATTTCTGTGACGAAGGACCTCGGGATTATCACTATAATCAAGACGAATTAATGGACGATCCGATACGCGTGTCTGCATGGTGCTTTTTCTGTCAGCGGAAAGTCCAAGGATTAAGGAAGAACTTCTTTTATTCTCTGTAAGATCAAGATAAAACTTAAGGGCTTTATTCTCGTTAGCAACGAGTTCGATTAGCGTTTTACCTCCAGGCGTAGGCCATTGTTTGCGATATTGCATATCACGCACATCTTTGGCCATCAAGATGTATTCGCGAGCAGTTGGATTCAAGTCGTTCCAGCTGAAGATATTCACAGCAGTTCCAATCCTTATGGCTATTGCCCAGTAATCTCATCCAATGATAGATGCTCGCTGGGACAGATATTCGAAAATGTAGCGGAAGCGTTTCCCGCAGGGGCTTTCTTCGTTATGTGTGTATCACTTTGGCATAACAAAAGGTATCGATGCGCCGGCAGTTGCAAGGCTTGAACCCAGGAGTAAAAATTTCTCGGTCCCAAGAGCCTGCCCTCATTCGGGAACTGAACTAAATCCATCCCAAGCCAAACGATGCTTTGGTAGAAATTATATCATCATGAGCCTCGTGAATATCGTAGCGAGGTAGCACGCGTGAGATGGTGAATGATATGTCGGCAAGCGCAATCATGGCCAATTTTAACTAACTGACTGCATGAGATACAATCGCCGACTGTTGGTTGGCCTCTAATGGAGACAATTCCGGAAGTGCGGGATAAAACCGAGATCTGCTGACCAGCCCACGGTTTTACGCTTACGCGACCTGTGGTTTTGTTGATAAATAGCGGGTTACGGTCGACAGGTTCTGCTTTCCCCGCACTTCCGAAAAATTAGTGTTTCAGCAGCGGCGTACGGCGACGAGCAGCACTGTCCCCAGCAGCAAAAGCGCCACGGACGCGGCGATCCAGCAGTTCTCGCCGGTCTTGGGGAGCGTGGCGGTTGTCGTGGTAGCCGTCTTGGGCTTAGTGGTCTTGGCGACCGTGGTCTTGGTTACTGTCGTTGTTGTCTTGGTTGTCGCGGCCGCTGGTTTCAGCGCCGGATTTGTCGTGGGCCCTGTGGTGGGCTCTCCGGCAGCGGGGTTAGCATCGGCGGAAGGCTCGCCCGCCCCGCATCCAGGCACATCGACCCCGTCGGTCTCCCCCGCCGGAGGCGTGGCGCCCTCGGGCTCAACCACCACATGCGGTGCCACCGCACCGGCGGCATTCACCACACCACTAGCACCAAAGGAACCGCCAGCAGGCGTCACAAACCGTGCGGACACAAGCGAGCCGCCCGTGCACGCAACGCCGCCATCGGCGCCGGTAGCATCAAGCCGTGAAGCTTCGACGGAAAGCCGGCAGTCGGCCGCGCCATCGCCAAGGCCCGCGTCCTGCAGATACACGCCGTAGGCGCGCACGCCCGCTCCGGACCCGGCGCCAGCGGCAACGACGCGCCCGCCGCCGCGCACGGCCATGTTGCCGGCGATCACGCCGGCGACCGCCTCGTCCGTAATATCGGCTCCGTCCGCCCGCGCATCGACAGAGCAGCCGTCCACCACGAGCGCCTGCGAAACGTGGATCCCGCACTGCGAGCCCGTCGCCGTCAGAGTCCCGGTACCGCGAAACGTCAGGTTGCCCCACACCTCCATGCCGCACAGCGTGATGTCCGCATCGGGCGCATGCGACTCCGTCACGGAGTTTTGCCCGGCAAGCGTCAGCACCAGGTCGCCGTCGGCGCCGATGGCCTCGCCCGCGTAGCCGTTAAGCTCCAGGTGGTCGGCATCGGTCCAGGCCCAGCCGGGGCCCGACACGCCCGGCTCGTAGTACGTCGCGCCCGCGATGATGAGGCTCTCCGCGCCCGCGGCATAAGAAGGCCCGCCCAGCAAAACGCATAGGCAGGCCATGGCAACAATCGCAATATTATGACGGCTGGTGTGGGACTCGGCAGCAAACATACCCGCTCCGATCTTCGCAGGAGCCAATAGAATGTGCACCAGAAAATGCCCTGGTAGCAGCAGTTATTAGTTTAGTGAGATCAATGCAGAGACAAAGAAAATGCCCCAGAGAAGTGCCAATAATTAGGTGTAAATCGTTTTGCCAATCGGTGAAAGGAAGGAGCCATGTCAAGCGATGTGCGTGAATCATCGCGCGTACAAACGAGATCGTTGGCTGCATCTACAAAGCTCTAATTCGATTTGGATTCTTCTGCGCATGTGAGACTCGTAAAGCATTATCTAAGATAGCTCATAGACTTGGTGACTACATTTTCCAGCCACGTGAAAAAGTCGTGTACGCAGCACTGATTCGCTTTAAAGCCATGAGCGTGACAAATAGAAAGTTAAGAAGAAAGAAGGCGGCGAGACAAAATAAGATTCTCGATAATAGTTCACTGATGCTCTTGGCCAATGGGGCCATACATAGCAAGCCAACAACGAAGAGCCCATCCAAAACAGTCCACATAGATATATGAAAAGATTCATCAACCATTGTAAACTCGCGATCGAGTGGTTTTGGATCTTTTTGAGAGCTCATTTGCAAGCGCAATTGAAAGAGAAGTACCGCAACACCACACATAAGGCCAGAAATTATAGAGATGCAGCTAATGAGATTAGATATTAAATCTTCAAGGTTAATGCAGCCGTCAGGCCAATTAAAAAACAGAGCCACCGACAGCAAAGCAGGAACAATTAGCTGAACAAATATATCGCCGTGCGATATTTTATTAGTTTGATAATTGCGGAGTGTATCAATATATTTGATTAGAAGTTGCCAGAAGTCAATTTTGCCCATGTTACCGACCTTCCGGAGTAACGTAATAGACTATTTATCTCTATTGAAAACATCCTCTGCTCTAGCGAAACTATCAAGACAAACGGCGATAAACTGATCATCAGAAAGTGGCGGCTGTCCTGACTCATTTAATACTTCAGTTATGGGAACTGCGAATTCCTTATCAAGCATAAACGTTTTAGGTTTTCCGTCACGTTGCTTTAGCGTGGCAAAAACTTCTTCTCGACCAGAATAGTTGCTCGTAACGCCAAAATACTCCGCAACCGCTTTCTTGTCTTTAATCATATCAATTGTCGCTAGAGGGATGCGAAGGCCTCTTTTATGCTTTGCAATGAATGACATAGTTCCCACGTTTGCCACGGTACCGTCTTCAATGTTTTTGGAGGGGCGATAACGGCGAAGTTCGAATTGCTCCACTCCCGTAAATGCGTCAAGTGCAGACCTTTCTTGCACTCGTTCTGATTTTAAGGATATTCCTGTTGAATGACTGGCAATATAATTCTTTAGTGCTGTAACTGGCACTGAGGCGCCTCCGCCATTCGGAACTGATTCAATCCCAATCAGCGCATAGTCTAATCCAGGAGTACATTTAATGAGTAGCCTAGAAGGGACCATACCGGCCATTTCCTCTGTGTAGGAAATTCCACTATCGGTCATTGTTCTTGTGTCAACGACATCAACATGAAGTCCCGCGCGACCAGATTTTAGATTGATTAAAACACTGTCATTTATTTGCCTATAAGAATCGAACTGAATGAACCGTTCACCTTCATTTACTTGAAACGGCGCGTTATTGTCATTAACAAAGCTAAAAATGTAGTCTAGTAAAGGTTTGTTGCCGTAATTCGAGACATCAAGTCTTTCCTCCTTGTGTCTATAGGTATTTGCCCAAAGCCTATAGACAACAAGTGAGTGCATCGCGAACAATCCGGGCATTAAAGCATCTCCTTAAGCAACCATATTCATGATGATGCAATTCTATTCCTGTTGGTGGACTTATGAGATAACAGTTTAGATAACAGCTGATGATTCGGGGGCCGCAAGGTCCCCGAATGCCATGCTCTTCCCAGCCACCTTGATTATCAACTTCCCAGCCAAACAGAGAATTTGCCCGAGCGCCCACCCGGATCTTTGTTTGGCGACAATCCCTCCAGGTGGGCGTTCGGGCGGATGGGACAGATCCATATGGGAAGAGCGAACCCCTTCAGGGCGCTCGTGGCGGGCCTTGCCGCCGACGAGTTCATGCTGCTCAGAGAAGCCGTCGACGAGAGGCGCTGCCGCGATGAGGTCGGCGTCGGCACGCTTGCCGAGGCCGCCGCGCCCTATCGGCCGGACCCGAAGTGCCCGGGTTTCGGCGCGCGCGGCGCCTGGAGGGACGGGTCCACCGCGGCCGGGGTCCCGAGATGGCGATGCCGCTCCTGCGGCAGGAGGTTCACCTCCCTCACCGGCACCGTCCTCGAGCACTGCCGAAAGCCCCTCGCCACCTGGGTCTTCTTCATCAGGCTCATGCGACACAACGTCCCCGTCGAGTGCGCGGCCGAGCTGTGCGGCGTCACCCACAAGACCGCCCTCGAGTGGCGGCACCGCGTGCTCGCCACGGTGTCCGGCTACCAGGATCGGATCGTGCCGCGCGACACCGTCTGGGTGGACGAGACCTGCATCAACAACACGGATCCCTCCAAGGGCTAAGGGCAGGCTCGCATGCGCGGCCCATCCCGCCAGATGCTCTGCATCTGCGTCGACATCGACTTGCGCAAGAACCTCGTCGCGGTCGTCTGCGGCCACGGCAAGCCCAGCTCGGCGCGCATGAGGGAGCCCATGGGCGGCAGGATAGCGCCCGGGGCACTGCTGATCCACGACCCGGAGAGGGCGCATAACGCGCTGGTCAGGGACGGTGGGCTCGAGAGCGAGGCACACAGGGCCGAGTCAACGACTCGGTATACCTAAATCGGATGGAGATGGTGAACGGCCTGTGCTCCTGGCCCAAGCGCTACCTGTGACGGTTCACGGGGATGTCGCACAGGAACCTGCAGGCCTACCTCGACTGGTACGTCTAGCTCTTCCGGGTCAACCAGGAGCGCGACAGACGGGAGCCGACCACAAGGGTGGCAGGCAATATCCTGATGGCTGACGCGACCTACCGAAGCTTGGGGTAGGTGAGACGTCACCCGTTATCTAAACCATTAGAATTCGGGTAAAAACCTAGAAAGCCATTCACACAGTTCAATACGAGGAAAGGATTGAAATAATGCACCAACTAATTATTCTTGGAAATGGATTCGACTTGGCGGCAACCGCTAAGTTTTCATCAATGGCAGCTATCTCAAATGCAGCTGGGTAAGGTCCCACGAGAACATGGCCTTGCTGGTCGCCAACAGCGTCAACTCCGTCGGCGACCGGGAGCCCATCTACGACTCCGAGGGGTAAACCAAGTCCGCGGAGTCCTGGCGCGATTTCTTGTCCCGACTCAAGGAACACGTGCTCTCCGGTGTGCGGCCAGACGGGGACGAGACAAAATGCGTCATTTTACGAAAGAATCTTGACGGCACCTCAAACAGATACATTGTTAAAATATGTAACGCACGCCTTTTTTATTCAATCTAAGAGCTAGTCTTGCACCCTTAGGGTAAAAAACACATCTGCAAAAGTATTAGCGAACAGAAAACTCCCTTTATTTACAGCTTCAACTCGAGGGTCATTTAATTTCCCGATATAAATTAAAGCGCATACCCCCTCTACAAAAGCTCGACGACTCTTCTCTGAAATAAGAGATTCGTCCGACGTGGATTCATTAATTTCAATAATCGAAGAATCTAGCTGGTTTATAAAACGTTCACTATGGCTCGCCAAATTGTAAACACAAGAGAATGAGCGGCCGCATTTAACCTCATACCATTGTTCGGGTTCATAATAAGAGAGCACTATCAAAACCGGAAGAAGCGCGAACTTCGGAAAGACTTCAGCGGTTCTATAGGAATAAAAGGGTGAAATATATATGAATTCAAAAATGGATCTAATTTGATCGAACAATCTGTTTAAAGCACGACAAGATGCGTTTTTATAGTCAAGTAATTCTCCGATTATATCGATAAACGGATGACCCCTGTTAACTCTTAGCCCCTTAAACTCTAAGTAATCCAAAGGCATAATGCGTTGAAGCTCTATACGCTTATCATAGAAACGTTCTAGATAGGCCCTGCCAGAAAAATGAGAACCATAGACCCCTTCAAGTGAACGGGAAAGCTGAACAATATCCGTAGAATAAACAACGATTACATTTGGAAGTTGAAATATGGCTTTTGTCTGCTCTAAAAAACGAATAGCAAATTCAGGCCTACAGCGATCTTAATCGTCGATAAATAGAATGGCAAATCTTGCAACTCTCGGAATTAAACTCGATATAAGCCGATTTAACTTCTGCCGTAGCTCAGTCCGTGCCCTATAATCTTCTAGAAAATCCTTTTCATCGAAACAGTTGGATAGATTTTTAATATCAATATCAATATTGTGAATTGCAAGAAAACAGTTGATGATTTCTGAAATTAACAGCGGAATATTTAATGATGTGTCTACGCAACTCTCATCAATAGATTCGGAAAAGGAAGCCAGGAGAGGAAGAATCGGATCTTCAAAATGATCGTTCTCCCATGCATTAAAATACAAAGGAACAAAATGGCAGATATCGTCATCTTTCAATATCTCATTGAATTGAGAACCCAATTCAATGCAATTAGCACCAAAAGCCGGATTGAGACTTTTAAGAATCCATTCAATTTGTTTTACGAAAAAAGTCTTACCCGTTCCCCAAGGCGAATCCACTATAAAAGTATAAGGTGGTTTAACCATGAGCAACATTTTTAGGAAAATGGCAATATCTTCCTTTCTGCTTAGCGAATTTCTATCGAAAGCAGACTGAATCGCAAATGAAGTCGGTTCTTCATCCACGCGGCTAATAACAGGTCGCCTTATAGAAGCCATATGATGACTAACCCTTCTTAAACAGATTTCTCATGTTCACCCTGTCCGCCACGTCCGCGAGCTCGTCGTTCCAGCGGTTGGCCACTATCACGTCACAGCCGGCTTTAAGGCCTCAAAATCGTGCCTGACCTCATAGACCATCACGGGCATACCCTTGGCCTTCACGCGCTTCATGACGCCCTGGATGGAGCGCACATTTCTGAGCCAAAGATGTCGCTACGGTCGCGACAATATAGCGCACGGCCTGCTAGATGCCGGGTAAGTTGCAAAGAAGCGCATCAAGACTGTTTGGCTTTATCGAATTCGACTCTTAGGAAAAATTATTTTTAAGCAACGCGATGACATCACTATTAATTTCACTTATACGCCTATCACTGCTCATTTCGTCTATGGTCATCCACCGACAACGTCGATTATTGTGAGAAATGAAACTGGACTCTCTCCAATTTGGAGATAAATTAGAGAGGACAGCCGTGTATAAACGATAGTGATAATAGCGAAGTTCGCCATCATGCTCTGTCGACCGTTTATTAGAATCGCACTCGGTAACAAAAGAAATGTCCGAAGGGTTAATGGTTATACCAAAGCCTCTATATAAGGAAGCTGATAGCGCCTGTCTTTCATATTCTCCTGCCCCGATAGCATCCCCTCTATGATTAGGTAGAAAATCGCAGTCCCAGCCATCATCATGATATAAAAGAAACCTAGTCCCAAACTCATAGTTCCCATCAACCAGAGCAATAAGAGAGCTATTAATTTCAATACGCTTAGCCTGAAGAATCTCTCTATTTAAATCATCCACGGAATAAGGATGGAAGACTGACTTATATATAAGGAATAAACCGCGCAGAATTAAAACTAAACCAATTACCCCGACAGCCCCTTTAATGTACCCACTAACATCGGAGAAAAATATGGATATAGAGTCAACAAATCCGCCGAGAACTAAGCCGACAGCATCCCAAGCCTTAAAATCTCCTAGATCACCAGACCTTCTGAGCAGAATGTTTGACAAATCTTTGTCATCTATATGGATAATCAAGGAACCCTCATAAAATAATTCGAAAACTCGAACCCAATGCATCAAATACTTTAATCACGAATAGTCAAGTAAATGATGTTAAAAGCAGCCGTTTCACCCATACCATCTCCACGCCTGGCCCACCAACTCGGATCAACATGCAGGAAAAGCTGAATAAAATTACCTCAATAGAGTTTTTATAGGCTTAGCTAAATGGTGCTTAATTAAAGCAACTTTATTGTGGAGCCTCTGTCCGAGAGAGGGCCTGAAGTCATACTTGGACATCAACTCCTCGATATCCATTCCTGAAGCAAGATCTTCCATAAACTCGTCGCGTTTCTCATACGGGGCAACCGATTTGACCAAGCTGGGGTTGCCGGCGAGAACCTGTTCGATGGTCGCATCGCCGCAATCAACCAGATCCGCGACTGTCTCAAAGGCAGCAACGCCTTTCTCGGTGTTGCAAATCACAGCGGAAACGCCCTTAGAATAATCGACTTCGGGATGGATGCCCTGGAATCCCCAGAAGTCACCTAGGGTGATATCGGAGCCGCAGCCCCTCTTGGCAGGACACACGAAGCACGAGGGCCTCAGCGACGCATTGGCCAGAAACGCTTTCATGTACCAGTCTTGATTGAAAATGGTGGACTCGCAGGAAGAGAATGGGTCTTTCTCCGCTATGTACTCATACATAGCGGAGTAAGACAGCCATCCGGCTGTCTTACTCCGCATATTGACGTCAGAGACGTTCGAACCACGGAGCGCATTTTTGTAGTCAATCCAATCCGACCAGAGGCGCGGCGCCGGGACGCCGTGGCAGATGACGTCGACGGTCAGGAGCAGGCCGCTCTCCCCCGTTTTTCCCAGATAGCGCTTGAGGCCCACGATCTGACACGCCGTACCGGCGAAGAGCACACGGCGACCCGAGAGGATTGAATCGCGAATCCCCACGTAGACCTCCCTGCCGACGCAACTCTGGACGTACTTGGATCGCATGACGCAATCGAGAGAGGCAGCATCCTCGACCAGAACATGCTCGACGCGGCGACAACCGTCGGCCCAGGCGGCTCCGCAGACGACACCACCGTCCGCAATCACACTTTCGGCCAGGAGGCCAAAGATGCCGCCGCTAGAGGAAGCCTCCAACAGCTCACTGGACTTGCCCTTGGCCCAGCGGATCCCGAGAGCTTCGTCGCACTTGCCCCCGCCAAGCGCGGGACATACCGACTCGCACGCATGGCACCCCACACAGGCGCCTGCATCGATAACGGGATGTAGGAAGCCAAACTTATCCTCCTGCATGGAGATGCACGACTTAGGGCACTTCGCGGCACATGCACCACAGCCACAACAGGCATCGCCGAGCTTGGATATCTTCATCTCGTCATAAGACACAGCGAACTCCTAACGAAGGAACGGCAGGCGAGCAGCGAGCATGTTCTTCTCGTCGGCATCGAGTACGAACGCCCACATAGCGGCCATGAACTGGACGGTGTAGACAGCACCCCAGCAGAGGAACAACGCCCATCCAGTGACGGGCACGAAGGCTGATCCCAGCAGGCATGCTGCGAGGACGCAAGCGGAGACCAACAGCACGGGAAGGTTGCGGCGCCAGTAGAAAACCATATCGAGCCCAATCCTTTTCTGGTAATACCAGTTCATAAAGAGGCCGTTACCCAACGAAATGCTCAGAATGTAGGCGATGGCCGGAGCCCAATAACCCAGAACAGGTGACATAGCCCAAGTGAACACAACGTTGATGCCCGCCATGCAGAGATAAACGACGGAGCGAGCCTTGTGCTTGTTCTTGGCGCGCTGAATCTCGATTCCTGTGTTCTGACACAGAGGAATTCCCAGTGGCAGCGCCATGGCGCAGATAAGCCAGTACGCGTCCATGAAGCCCTCGCCCGCCCACTTGGCAATGAAGAAGCGCCCGAGAAGGACGAATCCACAGTACACCCAGCAGAATAGGAACATCTGGTAGCGTCCCACGCGCGTCATGAGTCGGGTGAGTTTAGTGTTGTCATCGCTTGTGGCTACGATACGATTGATCATTGGAACAAAGACATTCGACATCACCGTTGAAAGGGAAACGAAGACGCTACGAACTTGAATTGAAATTGCAAACACTGATACGGTGACGGCACTCGTAAGAGCGCCAAGTAACATATTTGGAACACTCTGGTTAACCAGTTCACAAATCTGATTACCAAATATCCACGCGCTGAACGCGGCAATCGAGAGGAAGAGAGACCCGTCAAAGTGGAAAACATCAAATCTCATGCCAAGCTTTAAGACTGCGAACCTGGCGTTCAGAACCAACAGTGTCAATGTAACTGCAAGCTGCGCCGTCGCAACGCCCGCCGTCCCCATCCCAAGATTGAGCAGCACGAAAGCCACGCCAGGAGTCGCCAAAGTTGTGAACATCTGCCTCGACTGTTGAAACTTGAACTGTTCATGGGCAAGAATGTACGCATCGAAGACGGTTGAAAAAAGCGTCACGGCGACGTTGAACGACATTATCACCATGAGCTTACCCGCGAGTCCCACCTGGTTGTCCGTGAAACTATCTGAGAAAAATGTCCCAACATTAGCAGAAAAGAGTAGGCCCAGCGCAAGGGCCACGACACAGACCGCAATGTAAAGCATGAGATACATGCCGTTGAGCCTGCGAATGTCGCCCTCGCTACCCTTCGCTCGTTCCTGCGTATAGAAGCGGATGTAGGCCTCGGAAAAGCCGAAGGTTAGAAGTGTAAGCGAGAATACGAACGAGTTGGACGTCTGGTATACGCCGTAGTCAGCCTGGCCCACGAATGCCAGCAGCATGGGCGTATAGACGAGGTTGACAAGGTTCTTGACTATGATGTTTGCATAGCCGAGTATCGCACCGGTCTTACGTTGGCTAACCATGATAGACAATTTCTTTTCTCGATTTGCTGAACAGGGATCGATTAAGGAACGAATCGAATTTTGCGCGCTCAATTCGAAGCTTATCCTCAACATCAAAGGATTTTGGCTCCCCGCTTTCGAGGTAATTCCAATTTGCTTCACGCCAATTACCTAGGCCAAGCTTCTCAGCCAAGGTATCGAACCGATCGCTCATGTCGAATTGCGAACCTGCGCGTTCGAACATCAGAAGCGGCTTACGATATAGGAGCGTAAAGATGCTTCCGTGGTAAGAATCAGTAGCAACAAGCGAGGAGTTCCTTATGAGGTAGATGAACTCAGAAGGTCCACAGGCAAAGAACCGAGGATCCCCCAGAAGATCTACGACCTCCAATCCCGCTCGTTTGCAATATTCGTCGAACATCGCAACCTTGGGAGAATCACTACCGAGAAAGTACTTCAGGGCATAGCGCCTAGGAAGTAAAGCCGCAGGCGCTTCGGCGAGTTTATCCCAATCTGCAGCGTCAAGCATAAGGGTTGGATCGATCAAAACCTCCGCGTCCAACCCAGCGCATTCCTTAATCAATCTTGCGGCGTTCTTCTCCCTAACCGATATGAAATCAAACGCAGCGAGTCTTTCCCTGTATGCGCTTTTTTTCGCCATGGGCAGCTCAGGTGCAGAAATGCTAGCCGAGAGAGACACTCTCTTGACACTTTCGGCAAAGCAAAGAAACATAGCACCATTGCTATCAGGAATGTAAGGGGACCAAATCTGATCGCTTCCCGCTACAAAAGCGTCGAAACCATCGGATTTTCTCGGCGGGAAATCCGGCAAAGAATAATTCGGCTCATATTTAATATGTTCCTCATCGAATCGAAGAAACGCTGAATGCCTCGCTCGTTTGGCCCCCCTCTTACCAGCGAAGCTATCGACAAGAAAAACTTTAACCTGGTGCTTTAGGCTGCAACGTGGCTCGCTTTGGCGAATCGTGCTCGCATCCGCTCCCCTTCTTTGAAGCAGCTCCTGAACAGCATAATTCTGCAGACGCTGACCATAATTGTCCCCAAATGTAAAAGTAACAATCCCGACCTTCATATTACCAGTCACTCCTTAGAAAGGGTCGACGTACTCTGAGCAATGGACTTCCACCTTTCGACGAGCGCAAGCCCTATAAGCAAGAACAGCAAGGCATTATTTGCCCTCGTAAAACACTGAGTGTAGATTGTCGCAGTTGCCGCAAGCGCAACAAGGGAAAGATAAAGAACGTATGGTCTGCGCCCCCGACACCCGCAAGACACGCAGAAGACATAGAAAGCAAACAGGGCAATAAGGAACCAAACGCCCAGAAGGATGACCAGCGATCCAAAATCAGCTTGGCCGAAATGAGTAAACCCGCAGAAAGCGCCCTCGTGGAATGTTGCTGCGCCCAAACCGATACCAAAAAGCCAGCTTGACGCCAAATTTAAAGCATAACCGATTATTGCAATTCTCTCTCCACTGCCCACCGCATCGGTTCCTATCGAACTAGAGCTTTCCACAAGGTCAAATAACGACAGGACATTGTCATCAAAAAAGTTTGCGAACGATGAATTGCATATGTACAGCAAGAAGACAATTCCCAGCAGGACAGCAAGAAACATCAGGCCCTTGGCGATTCTCATGAAATTGATCGATGACAAACCTTCGGCATAGAAAAGCAGAAGAACGATGGGCATCAAGGCGAACAAGGCCTTGTTGTCGTTCAAGGCGGCAATACCAAGTGAGCTAGCAAGAACCGCCGCCGCGCAACAAACGACGGGGATTCGCAACTCCCCGCTTCCATCCCGTATGCTGTTCAAATCAATGAGCAAAACGAAGCACGAGAACAACGCAACGGCATGGGTCGAAGCATACATGAAAAGACCTGAAATCAGGTCTTCATAGAAGGGAATTTGGCCCGTCATGGGGGCGGCCGCCATAAGAGAATATGGGTAATAGACCTGAATTAGGATAACTATACAGTTGACGGCATAGACAACGTTAAAGAAAACAATCCATCGCCGCTTGCCGAAATCCAGCAAATCTGACCCGTTGGTCTTCAGCATCACGATGAAGAGCGCATAGAAAAAGAAGGTCTGTATGGCTTTAAGGTTGTATGAGGTCTTACCGGGAACTATGCTCCCAGCAGAGTAACTCAAAACAAGGAGCATCGTAATTAGGCAGACGAGGAAAAGCAGCTTCTTCGGAATCTTCCAGCCACTGAAGATAAGGCGAACTCCAATGAGAAGAAAGATAACGTTATTTACGATTCCGGCCATACCAAGGTATTCAAGCAGAAAAACCTTAGCCATAATCAGACTGATTATCAGTGCATCTATCCCCGACCCTGTTTTTTTCTCAAGAATACTCATATGGCGAACTCTTGTTTACGTTTCCGTGAATTTGCAGCCTCGATTTTTTTTCGCTCCCGACATGAATAGAAAATACGCAGCGGCAAAGAGAAGCAATTGTCTAGCCGGAATCTGTAGGTTCGGCATTGCCTCTCATTTTCGACGGCATTTTGCGCAGTCGGCATGCTCGGTTTCGCCAAAGCAATGAATGCGTCATTGGTCGCGAGGGCCATCGCGCCCCCATCGTGATTAGCGCGGAACCCGTTCAACAAATCCAGCAACTTATCAGGCTCGTCGAGCAGCTGGCTCAGCTCCTGCTCCGAAGAAAGAACCTGGCCACAATGCGTCATACTCACAAACTCAGCTATGTTACCGCTTGATGGACAAGTGATGATAAAAGCATTTGAGGCATATGCCTCCATGCAGGTGTACGAATACGTCTCTAGCCATTGAGACCAAAGTAAAGCAGCGTCCACATTCTCGCGTCGCAGCTCGTCAATCATAGCATTGGGTTTTCCTGGTGAAAATTCGACGAAGACCCGTCTCATTCCGCTAGGTAAAGGCTTCGTCTCGTTGTTGAACACAACGAATTCATATTTTCCCTGGCCACGAAACGCGTCAACAAGGCGACACCAACAGTCCCAGCCTTTTATAGACTGTTGTTTCCCAAGATATGCAACTTTGATCGCATGATTGGGAGGAAGCATCTCCTTGTTGTCAAGATAAACCCCGACGTATCTTTGATGTGGAATTACCGTGCAATGCCCCTTTGCTTCCGGATGGAAAGATTGCACCATTCTTTCGACAACGCTTGAAGGGCAAGCAAATACTATGCGATGAAGCTCGTTGTGCAGAAGCCTCCAGATGCAATCTTCACGAATAATGCTGTCAGCGTAATAGGCACATCCCACGCATTGTGCGTCGCCTAATCTAGCAGATCCGCATAATTGTGTACTGTCCTGTATCAAATTATAGTTTGTGCAGCACAGGTAGTAGTCATGCACATATACGACCAGCTGGACCTTAGGATACGAAGATACTATGCCAGCAATCGATTCAAGGTTCCATCCCATGAAGTGATGGATGTAAATGCATCCCAGTTCATACTCGCCATCGAGCAAACGTCCTACCCTAGCCAAGAAAGCTTCAAGGCTGAAAACTCCTGCGAACTTACCATCGCATATCACACCGAATGAGTTGCTGAAAAGCCTCTTTGTAAATTTAGAAGAACCGCCAATGGGAAATAAGGCAACATACTTGATGCCAGCGTCATTGGCAGCAACCTGATGACTCATAACGACCTTCGGCGTACCCGTACGGTCAATAAGATAGTTCGAAAGCGTTATGGCAATGAACAGTTTCTTCTTTTTCATTCGTTTGGCCCCTCCTGCATGATGGCCCGCAATGTCGCATCAAGATATGCATACCCCCACAGTGAATCAGGTTCCAGGTAGGCACCTTCTCCCCACTCGTTCCAAGCGTTTAGAAAGACCATCTTCTTGTCTAAGTCGCGCCTACGGCGCACCTCGTCAATCGTGTCCGCAAGCCATCGTCCATATAGCTCAGGCGTGCTCCCGTGAAAAATCGTTCCTCTGTGATTCCTTCGGGCCGTGTTGTCCCACATGGGCATAACGGCGGGATAGACCTTCTTATCGCGGCTCCAAGTCGCATATCGCTTATTCTCGACCAAATCCGCATAGTCATAGACGGTGCCGCCGAAATCTTCGCGCAACGGACGCACCTGTTTGGTTATGTTGCGACAGTTGTGCTGCACCTGCTTGGGTTGGAACTCGCTCTCGGCATCAAAGCCAACTGCCGACCAATCAATGTTGGTATCACGCTCTTGCACGGCAATAAGATAGGGTTCTGAGCCGCATTCGTCCTTACAAATGCGGCGCCACTCAGAAATCACATGCTCCGGATCTCGAATAAGCGACGGGCGATACACGGATAGGACGGGCTTGCCGTCTATTCGGAGATATCGCTCATCGCTGAAATCATGGACAACATCCCTCATGAAGGCGGTGTAGTTCTCGGAACTCTGGGTGATCTCCATCAAGACATCGTTGCTCGTACCGCTGAATCGCTTTGTCCAGTTTTCATTCGCCCAGCAATAAAAGAAAGGCATGTCAAGGTTTGAGTCATCCAGAAACATATCTAAAGGTCCTTCGAGAAGTCTCTGACCACCATCGAACCAGTAGTAGTAAAAACAGAAAGCTCCTACGCCATAATTCTTCGCAAGCTCAATCTGCCTTTGCATATTGCATTTCAAGCGCAAATCGTAATAGCCGAGCTCGCCGGGCTTCCTTGGCTGATAATGCCCCGTGAACTGAGGGACGGCCTTGCAAACATTGTTCCACTCAGTGGTTCCTCGTCCCCACCAGGAGTCATTTTGAGCATTGGGGTGGAATTGCGTCAAATAATATGCCACCAACAGCACGTCCGACTTAGCCTCATCATGCCTTCGATAGCCGACATAGCCCTCGGCACGCGCATCATAACTTTCTAGGACATACTCGGCGTAAGAGCTCAAAAGGTCATTATCAGCCACAATACGCAAGGAGCCCGCATCGGCTGCCGCTTCGCGTACGAGAATACGCTCATAACGCCTGACTCTGAGGTTTTCTTTAAATTCAGCGCTCAACGGGAGTTTCCAAAACAAACCTTTAAGCTTCTCGTTGATTTGTCCGCAATTATAAAGATTCATCGACGTTCACCATCACGTATTCCAGCCTCGAGAGAAGAACGACCCAAAGCTTCCGCGATCCGCTCGCTCGCATGTCCGTCGCCGTAGGGATTGGAGGCGCGGGACATGGCGACGTACTCCTCGTCGTCGCAAAGAAGCCTACTGAACTCGCGGTAGATGGCCTCCTCCTCGGTGCCGACGAGCTTCAGCGTGCCTGCTGCCACGCCCTCGGGACGCTCGGTGGTGTCGCGCATGACGAGCACGGGCTTGCCCAGGCTCGGGGCCTCCTCCTGGATGCCGCCCGAGTCGGTGAGGATGATGTGGCTGACGGCCATGAAGTTGTGGAAGTCGAGAACCTCGAGCGGGTCGATGATATGCAGCCGGTCGAAGCCGTCAAGCTCCTCGTGCGCCGCCTTGCGGACGAGCGGGTTCATGTGGATGGGGTAGATCGCCTTGGTGTCGGGGTGCTCCTCCATCACGCGGCGGATGGCGCGAAACATGCGGTGCATGGGCTCGCCCAGGTTCTCGCGACGGTGCGCCGTGATGAGGATGAGGCGGGAGCCCTCCGCCCACTCGAGCTCGTGGTGGGTATAGCCATCGCGAACGGTGGTGCGAAGGGCGTCGATTCCCGTGTTGCCGGTAACCCAGATCTTCGACTCCGGCTTGCCCTCGTCCAGAAGGTTCTTCTTGCTGGCCTCAGTGGGGGCGAAATAGTACTCGCTCACGATGTCGACCGCCTGACGGTTGAACTCCTCCGGCCAGGGGCTGAAGATGTCGTGCGTGCGCAGGCCCGCCTCAACGTGGCCCACAGGGATCTGCAGGTAGAAGCACGCGAGCGCAGCGGCGAAGCTGGTCGTGGTATCGCCGTGTACGAGCACGACATCGGGCTTCTCGTCCTCGAGGACCGCCTTGAGCTTGAGCAGCACGTCGCACGTAACGTCGAACAGAGTCTGTCCCGGCTTCATGACGGCCAGGTCGTAGGCGGGTTTGACGTCGAACACGCGAAGCACCTGGTCCAGCATCTCACGGTGCTGACCGGTGACCGTCACCACCGTGTCGAACTCGTCGGGGCGCGCCCTCAGCTCGTTCACGAGCGGGCACATCTTAATGGCCTCCGGGCGAGTGCCGAAGACGAGCATAACTTTTTTCATATCAGCCTTTCAAAGCAAGTTGATAGCCGTCGAGAGTTTTCTCAGCAGCCTTCTCCCACGTGTATTCCGTAATTACCTTTCGGCCGAAAACCTCGTCGTAATTGAAGGCGTAAGCCTCATCCAGCGCAGCCCTGATGGAGGAAGGGCTGCTGACATCGCAATAAAACGCGCTGTCACCGAAATAATCCCGCGTCGTTCCTTTGGGAGATACCACGATATTGCACCCCATAGCGGCTGCCTCCAGACTCACGAGGCCCGGCGTCTCGAACCAACTAGGCAACACGCTCACACGGCACTCGCGGCACAGCTTGTAGATGTCTTCGTTGGGAATTTGCTCGATCCATTCCATGTTCGGATTGGCTTCTATCTCCGACACAACCTTGTTCGCATACTCGATATGCCCGGGAGACTTCTTTCCCACAAAGACGACCTTGTAATCCGACCCCTCCACCGCCTTGATTAGGTTGAGCTGGTTCTTGCGAATGTCGATGCGGCCGATGCAAACAATCCATCCACTGAATCGCTCGTACCCCGTTGATTCAACCTCTTTCGCGGCCTTAATGCTCGCGACGTCGACGGCATTGGGGACGACCACATAGTTGTCGGTGCGAAAGCCGAGATGAGCCGCTATCTGGTCCATCTCGGTCTTTGCATTTGGCAGGAACACATCGCAGTTGTCCAATATCTCGAGCTGCATCTTTTGGAAGCTATGTGTCATAAGGTAGCGTGCACCCTCGCTGCGCTCCCCGCGCAAGACGTACTTTCCGAAGGCCTTGAGGCGCTCCATTCCATCGACGCTAAGATGTTTTCCCAAAAAACCTCTCAGGCCGTTTGCTGCGCTTTTTTCGAAGCTGTCAGTCGGCCAGTAAATCGTGGAGAGCACGACAGGCTTTCCGGCCTCCTTGGCGTTTTTCGACTGGATGAAAGTTTCCTGGACCCGCGTGAGGTTGAACAAGTGGACCACATCGTATCCAGAAACATCGGGTCGCAAGTCCAAGGACAGGTCGACATCAATACCCTTTGATTCAAGGGCCTCCTTCGTCTTTACAAGTTGTGTCGTGTCACCGCCCGCTAGATCAAAAACGTTTTGGCGGGTCTGCATCAGTACTTTCACAGCTGCTCCATATTTGCTTTTTCAGAAGAGCCAAACAGGTATTCTTCCAGCTCATCCTCCCAGTCGGGCATGTGGAAGCCGGTCGACTCGAGCTTGGACAGGTCGAGCGCGGAGTGGACCGGGCGCGGGGCGACGGGGCCGGCGGCATTCGCGTAGTAGTCGGCGGTCGATACCGGCACGACCCTGTCCCCGTTGCCGTTGGCGGCCTCGAAGACGGCGCGGGCGAT
>ENA-UPXC01000894-UPXC01000894.1-human-gut-metagenome-genome-assembly--contig:-NODE-894-length-47070-cov-6.573383_pt1 | contig 47070 bp, 29 predicted proteins | sample MGYA00250047_ERZ773371 | MGnify/ENA primary metagenome ERZ773371 (study PRJEB29103, sample SAMN06111975) | human gut metagenome | biome: human gut; feature: ankylosing spondylitis patient; material... | reverse complement strand
CTGGGGCGGGGTGAAGCTCTTGAAGATGTTGGTGGGAGAGCCCTTCAGGCCGATGGTGGTGGCGTCGATCAGGGGATGATCCTTCAGCTTCTCATAGTCAAAGGTCTCCAGCGGCTTGTTGTAGGTGGCATAGATGCCGTCGATGCTCATATAGCGGGGCTCGTTCAGCTCCTTGATGCAGGTAAGCAGGCAGGGAGTCTTGACCTTGATGGTCATGTAGCCGTCCTCCAGCATCCGCTTGACGGTGATGGTGTTGCCGTCCTTGGTGATGTCGGCGGCGTAGGTCACCTGGGGCAGGTGCAGCTTCTCAGCGATCTGGGGGCCCACCTGGGCGGTGTCGCCGTCGATGGCCTGCCGGCCGCACATGACGATGTCGTCCTCCTCCACACCGATGGTGGAGATGGCGGCGGCCAGGATCTGGGAGGTGGCGTATGTATCGGAGCCGCCGAACTCGCGGGCGGATACCAGGACACCCTCGTCAGCGCCCATGGCCATCAGCTCCCGCAGCATGCCGGCTGCCGGGGGCGGCCCCATGGTGACGACCACGACCTTGCAGCCGGTGGCGTCCTTCAGCTTCAGGGCAGCCTCCACGGCGTTCATGTCATCGGGGTTGGTGATGGTCTGCATGGAGGCACGGTTCAGGGTGCCATCCGGGTTCACCGCCACCTTGCCGGAGGTATCGGGGACCTGCTTGACGCAAACAATGATCTTCATAATTCGTTCTTCCTCCTCTTACAGGCCGATATTGCCGGAGATGACCACACGCTGGATTTCGCTGGTGCCCTCATAGATCTCGGTGATCTTGGCGTCGCGCATCATGCGCTCCAGGGGATAGTCCTTGGTGTAGCCGTAGCCGCCGAACATCTGCAGCGCCTTGGTGGTGGTCAGCATGGCGTGCTCAGAGCAGAACAGCTTGGCCATGGCCGCCTCCTTGGTGAAGCGCTTGCCCTCGCCCTTCAGCACGGCGGCCTGATAGGTCAGCAGGCGGCCCGCCTCGGAGCGCATCGCCATGTCGGCGAAGGTGAACTGGGTGTTCTGGAACTTGCTGATGGGCTTGCCGAACTGGACACGGCCCTTGGTGTAGGCCATGGCCTCTTCCATGGCGCCCTCGGCGATGCCCAGAGCCTGGGCCGCGATGCCGATGCGGCCGCCGTCCAGGGTCTGCATGGCGATCTTGAAGCCCTTGCCCTCCTGGCCCAGCAGGTTCTCCTTGGGAACGATGCAGTCGGTGAACACGATCTCGGCGGTGGGGGAGCCGTGCAGGCCCATCTTCTCCTCGTGCTTGCCCACGGAGAAGCCGGGGAAGCTGCTCTCCACGATGAAGGCGGAGATGCCGCGGGTGCCCTTGGACTTGTCGGTCATGGCGAAGACCACGAACACGTCGGCCACGTAGCCGTTGGTGATGAAGATCTTGGAGCCGTTGAGGACATAGTGGTCGCCGTCCAGCTTGGCCTCGGTCTGGCCCTTGGCGGCGTCGGAACCGGCGTCGGATTCGGTCAGGCAGAAGGCGCCGACCTTGTGGCCCTTGGTCAGCATGGGCAGGTACTTGGCCTTCTGGGCCTCGGTGCCGTGGGTGATGATGGGATCGCAGCACAGGCCGTTGTGGGTGGCCACGATGTCGCCGGTGGAGGCGCACTGCTTGGACAGCTCCTCGATGCAGATGGCACTGGCCAGGGGGTCAGCGCCAGCGCCGCCATACTCCTTGGGGACGCACATGCCCATCACGCCCAGGTCGAACAGCTTCTCGATGTTCTCCCGGGGATACTGGCTGGTCTTGTCGGTCTCGGCAGCGATGGGCTTCACTTCATTCTCGGTGAATTCCGCCATCATCTTCCGGACCAGCTGGTGCTCACGGCTGAGATTGAAATCCATGATGTCTTCTCCTTATATTCAAATTTGGAAAACGCAACGATGTATGAAATATTCCGGCAGGTTTGCTTATGAAATTCTGTTTTGCACGAATTCACTTCGGGCAAAACACCTCTGCCCGCCGGATCGACATGTTCGCTGTGCGAACGTGAGGGGGAAACCGGCGATGCGCCGCCAGCGGCAGAGCAAGCGAGCCGGTTTCGAGGCAGCGGCGCGCTTGGCGGCCCGTCAGGGGCCGGGGATCGCAATGCCGCAAGGGTGGGGCCTTAGTTCTGAATGCCGGCGATCTCCTTGGCCATCTGCTTCTTGGCCTGGAGGTTGCCCTGGCGGGCGATCATGATGCGCTGGGCCTGGGGAGAGCCCGCGCCGTGCATGGACTCTGTCCGGTAGCCAACGGCGGCCGCGCCCAGGCACAGGTTCTCGATGAACCGCAGGATCCGCTGACGGTCCTCTGTGCTCACACCCTCCCGGGTGGCGAAGAACTTGTTGCAGATCTCCCCGATGGTCTCGCCGTTCCGGCCCACCACCGTGTCGGAGTGGAAGTCCTTCTGGGACGGCATCGTCACCACCAGGCCGCCCGCGATGTCCTCCGCCAGGCGGACGATCTCATAGGGGAACCGAGTCACATTCTGCTTGCACACGTTGGCCAGCAGCAGGTCGATCTGATAGTTGCCCGCCTTCGTCCGGAAGCCCTGAGAGGAGCATGCGATGCCGCAGCAGTACAGCGTCTCGTTCAGGTGGATCATCTCGATCAGCTTGTCCTTCACCGCGCTGGCCTTCTCCACGCCGTTGTACTCCGCTGCCAGCGCCGCAGCACCGATCAGCGTGTCGCCCACGCCCACCTTGCAGCCGCCGTAGCTCTGCCGGTGGTAGCCCGCGAACCGCTCCACCATCATGCCGGCGAACTCATACTCGCCGTTGAGGAAGATGTACTCGTTGGGGATGAACACGTGGTCCAGCACCACCAGGGCCTCCTGGCCGCCGAACTTCGCGTTGCCCACGTCGATGGACGCGTCCTCCTCCAGCTTGCGGGTGTCGCAGGACTGACGGCCGTAGATCATGTACATGCCCTCGGCGTCTGTCGGGCAGGCGAAGCTCACCGCCCAGTCCTTGTCCGCCTCACCCATGGAGATGGTGGGCATAAAGATGTGCCAGTGGCTGTTGATGGAGCCGGTCTGGTGGCACTTGGCGCCGCAGACCACGATGCCGTCAGCGCGGCGCTCCACCACATGCACGTACATGTCCGGGTCCGCCTGCTGGCTGGGGGCCTTGGACCGGTCGCCCTTGGGGTCGGTCATGGCGCCGTCCACCGTCAGGTCGTTGTCCTGGACGAAGGTCAGGAACTTCTTGAAGTTTTCGTGATAGCGGGTGCCGTACTTCTCGTCGATCTCATAGGTGGTGGAGAACACGGCGTTGAACGCATCCATACCCACACACCGCTGGAAGCAGGAAGCGGTCTTCTGGCCCAGCAGGCGCTGCATCTTCACCTTGTTGATGAGGTCCTCCGTGGACTGGTGCAGGTGGGTGAAGCGGTTGATGGTGTGGCCCGTCAGGCTGGACTTCACCGTCATCAGATCGGCATACTGGGGGTCCTGGGCCAGAGCGTAGGTCATGGCCACGCAGTTGATGGACGGGCGGATCATGGGGTGGTCCACCCAGTTCTCAATCTTCTCCCCGAACATATACACCCGGGTATTCAGTTTGCGCAGGCTCTCTACATACTCCTGTGCGGTCATCAATGCCATTTCTTTTTTTCCTCCTCAAAAAAATGGGGGTCTTTTACATTTCAATGTGTTCCAGGTGAGCTTCGCCTGCCCGGAACTCCATGGCCCGCGCCACTGGGCGCGGCTCCCTCGCCGTGTGAGGGAGAGGGGGAACCCGGCTCGCTTGATCCGCCGCTGGCGGCGCTTCGCCGGCTTCGAGGCAGCGGCGCGATTTGCGGCCCGGTCAGGGCTGGAAATCGCATTGCTGCGACGGTGGAAATTCTCAGGCCTCCGCCAGTCCCATCAGCTCATCTTTGAAGATGCGCTCGTCCATAAGCTTCAGGTCCTCAGCGATCTTCGGCATGAACTCCATCTGATCCAGCACCTGGGTCTGGAGGTCGATGCCCGGCGCGATCTCGATCAGAGTCACGCCCTCGGGCCGCAGCTCGAACACAGCCCGCTCGGTGATGTACAGAACAGGCTGCTTCACCTGCACGGCATACTTGCCGGAGAAGGTGATGTGCTCCACCTGGTTGACGAACTTCTTCTTGGCGCCCTCCTGGACGATCACCAGCTTGCCGTCCTCGCAGGCAGTCTTCAGGCCCTTGGCGGTGAAGGTGCCGCAATAGACCACCTTCTTGGCATTCTGCGTAATGTCGATGAAGCCGCCGGCGCCAGCCAGACGGGTGCCGAACTTGGACACGTTCAGGTCGCCGTTGGGTGCCGTCTCCGCCAGGCCCAGGAAGGCCACATCCAGGCCGCCGCCCTGGTAGAAGTCAAACTGGACGTTGTGGGGGATGATGGCCATGGAGTTGGCTGCGGCGCCGAACTGGGTGCCGCCCATGGGCACGCCGGCGATGGAGCCGGCCTCCACGGTCAGGGTCATCTTGTCGGAGATGCCCTCCTCCGCCGCCACGTTGGCAATTTTTTCCGGCGCGCCGGTGCCCAGGTTCACAATGGCATCCTGGGGCAGCTCCATGGCGGCCCGGCGGGCGATGATCTTCTTGGCGTCCAGCGGGATGGGTGGGATGGCGTCCACGGGAATGCGGAACTCGCCGGTCAGGCTGCCGTCATAGGGCATTCCCAGGCACTGCTCGTTATCCTCAATGGATCCTACCACAATAGAATCCACATAGATACCGGGAATTGCCACCAGTTTCGGATCCAGGCTGCCGCCTTGGACGATTTTTTCCACCTGGACGATGACCCGGCCGCCGGAGTTCTTGCAGGCCTGAGCCATGGCGGTGACGTCGATGGGGCCGATCTCCCGGTGAACGGTGCAGTTGCCGTACTCGTCGGCATAGCTGGCACGCAGGAACACCACATTGATGGGGAACGCCTTGTAGAGCAACCGCTCCTGGCCCTCGATCTCGACGACCTTCACCAGGTCCTCCTTGGTGACATCGTTGAGTTTGCCGCCGCCGTTGCGGGGGTCGGCAAAGGTGTACAGGCCCACGTGGGTGATGGTGCCGATGTTGTGGGCCGCGATGTCCCGGTACATGTGGGAGATGACGCCCTGGGGCAGGTTATACGCCTCGATCTTGTTGCTCAGGGCCAGATCGCCCAGCTTGGGGGCCCGGTCCCAGTGGCCGCCGATGACCCGCTTGACCATGCCCTCGTGGCCGTAGTGGTCGCCGCCGGTGCCGTCCCGGTGGCCCTGGCCCGCCGCGAAGAACAGCGTCAGATCTCTGGGATGGCCCGTCTCCAGGAACCGCTTCTCCAATGCCTTGGACAGCGCCTCAGGGCAGGCGCAGCTGACAAAGCCGCCGGTGGCGATGGTATCGCCGTCGTTCACCAGCAGCGCCGCCTCCTCGGCGGTAAGCACGCGAACTTTTTTCATGCCTGACTTCCCTCTTTATATGTAATGAAATGGACGGCCTCTTGCCGGTCTGCGCTCACTTGTTCTGGAAGTGCTTCTCCTTGCGCTTCTCCAGGAAGGCGCCCATGCCCTCCTTCTGGTCCTCGGTGGCAAAGCACATGGCGAACAGCTCGTTCTCCAGGGCGATGCCGTTGTCGATGTCCATCTGCATCCCGCGGTCGATGCAGGCCTTGGAATACTTCACAGCGATGGGGGCGTTGGCGGTGAAGGACTTGGCCATCTCCACAGCCTTGTTCAGCAGCTCCTCGGCGGCATAGACCTCATTCACCAGGCCGATGCGCTTGGCCTCCTCAGCACCGATCTGCTTGCCGGAGAAGATCAACTCCTTGGCCTTGGCCACGCCCACACGGCGGGGCAGACGCTGGGTGCCGGAGAAGCCGGGGGTGATGCCCAGGCCCACCTCGGGCTGGCCGAACTTGGCGCCGCCCTTGCCCTCAGCGTTGGGGCCGGCGGCCAGAATGATGTCGCAGGACATGGCCAGCTCACAGCCGCCGCCCAGAGCGAAGCCGTTCACTGCGGCGATGGTGGGGATCTCCAGCTTCTCGATCCGGCGGAACAGGGCGCTGCCCCGCTGGCCCCACTTGCGGCCGGCGGCCACGTCCATGGTGCTCTGCTCGCCGATGTCGGCGCCGGCCACGAAGGAGCGGCCCTCGCCGGTGATGATGAAGGCGCCCAGCTCGGCATCCTTCTCCACCTCGCTGATGAGCTGTTCCAGCTCAGAGATCACGGTGGAGTTCAGCGCATTCAGCGCCTCGGGGCGGTTGATGGTGGCGATCCCGATATTGCCGTTCTTTTCATAGCGAATGGTCTGATACATATTGGAATGTCCTCCTTAATCATATTTTGCTCAGCAAACTGTTGGAGAGTAATCATCCAACAATTTAGTTATAGCAAAAATCATGCCATTTTTCCAGGTGTAATTCTCTCATTTTCGGTTCGTTTTTTTGTGTAGGTTGCTAAAATCCAAGTGGTAAATCGCTTGCTTTTCCCGGTGCCGTCAGCCGTTTCCATACGGGATTATTCATTTTTGAATAACAAATTTATCAGTGTCTTCCAGCATTTTCCGCAGTTTGTTTGTAAAATACAGCAGTCTGTCTGTCGAATTTTCGTGAAATTTCACGAGCCAAAAATATTTCCCGCCTCTTCCTATTCATTTTTGAATATGCTATACTCATTTTTGAATAGAGCAACCGGCATTCAGTCCGGCACAGGAGGTCTGCGCCTATGGCGATTCCGTCTTTTTCTGCTTTCCACGACGAGGGGATCAATCTGGAGGGACTTCTGGAGATCCTCAGCCCGGAAAACAACTTGGTCCTGGCGGATGACATGATGGTCTCGGACGGCAACGGCATCATTCTGCGGGTCAGCGAGACCTATGAGAAAAACTTCGGTTTTGCCCATGACTCCATCGTTGGCAAGTCCGCCTTTGATCTGGAGGCGGACGGCACCTTCACCCCCTGCATTACGGCGGAGGTCATCCGGCGACGGAAGAAGATCAGCGCCACACAGACCATCAACCACACCCACAAAAACGTGATGACCGTGGGCATTCCCCTGTTTGACGCCAACGGGGAGCTGAAATACGCCGTCTGCTTCAACACCGTGTCCATGGAGCAGATCAACTCCATCCAACGGAACTACCGCCGGATGCAGGACTCCCTGCAGCACTACTCCCAGGAGATTGCCGAGCTGCGGACCCGGGCCACCTCCACCAATCTGCTGTTCAAAAGCGCCCCCATGCAGCGGCTGTGGACGCTGATGCAGAACACTGCCAACACCCGGGCCAACATTCTCATCACCGGAGAGACCGGCGTGGGTAAAAGCGCCATCGCCAAGGCCATTCACAAGATGAGCAACCGTGCAAACGGGCCCTTTATCGAGGTAAACTGCGCGGTGCTCCATGAAAATCTCATTGAGTCAGAGCTGTTCGGCTATGAGAAGGGCGCCTTCACCGGGGCCTCCTCCTCCGGCAAGATCGGCAAGATCGAGCTGGCCAACCACGGCACGCTGTTCCTGGATGAGATCGGCGAGCTGCCCGCCCATATCCAGTCCAAGCTCCTGCAGCTGATTCAGGAGAAGACCATTGAGCGCCTCTCCGGCACCCAGAAGATCGAGCTGGACTTCCGGCTGATCGTTGCCACCAACCGCAATCTGGAGGAGGCGGTGCAGCGCGGTCTGTTCCGGTCCGATCTCTTCTACCGGCTGAACGTCATCCGCATCCACATCCCCCCCCTGCGGCAGCGGAAGGAGGACATCGTCCCCATGGCCCACCAGTTCCTGGCCCGCTTCTGCGGGGAGTACAACAAGTCCCTCACCTGCAGCCCCCGCTTTCTGGCTTTTCTGGAGCAGTACGATTGGCCCGGCAACGTGCGCCAGCTGGAGAACCTGATGGAGAGGCTGGTAATCACTGCCCAGGACCCCATTCTGGACATTCCTGCCCTGCCGCTGGAGTACACCGCCGACGCGTCGGCCCCTGCGGAGCTGCTTCCCGGCGGCACGCTGGCAGAGCGGATGGACGCCTACGAGGCCCAAATCATCCGGGATTCCTACCAGCGGTGCGGCACCACAGTGGCCGTGGCCCGGGAGCTGGGCATCTCCCAGGCCACAGCAGCCCGCAAGATTGCCAAATACGTGACCGCCCGGGCGTGAGAGGAGGTTCCGGTCCATGAGTTTGATCCATCTCAGCACAGAGCTTCGTCAGGAGCTGAAGCTCACCCCCCAGCTCCTGCAGTCCATGGAGCTTCTGCAGATGAACTCCCAGGAGCTGCTGGACTATCTGAACCAGGTCAGCGAAGAAAACCCTCTGGTGGAGCAGACTGATCTGTCCTCCCTCCACAAAGCCTATGAGGCCCTGCGGCAGAAGGTCCACTGGATCAATGGCGGCCTGCCGGAGGACGGCCACGGCGCCATGCCGGACCGGGGCGCCGCGGACCGGGAGACGGAGAGCCTCTCCGCCTTCCTTTGCGACCAGCTGGAGCGCCGGCGCCTGCCCAAGCCCCTGCTGGCCCTGACCCGGTATCTGGCAGAGCTGGTGGACGAGGAGGGCCGCCTCAGCCAGGAGGACCTGGACGGCGTGGCAGATCTGAAGATCCCCCAGGCCCTGACCCAGCAAGCGCTGGAGACCCTCCAGAGCCTGGACCCCGCCGGCGTGGGCGCCCGGTCCCTGTCGGAGTGCCTGCTGCTGCAGCTGGCCCGGCAGGATGCTCCCTCCCCCCTGGATATGGAGATCGTCCGCCGCTTCCTGCCGGACTTGGGCAAGAAGCATTACAGCCTCATTGCCCGGGAACTCCATACCACGCCAGAGGAGGTCCGGGCGGCGGAAAAGCGGATCTCTGCCCTGGATCCCTGCCCCGGCCGCTCCTTCCAGCCGGCGGAGCCCACACTCTATGTCCGGCCGGATCTGTTCATCGCGGAACTGGACGGAAAGCTCCAGGTGATCCTGAACGATTACTACCTTCCCCGGGTGTCCATCAGCCAGTACTATGTGCGGCTTCTGAAGGAATCCGACGAGCCGGAGACCCGGGCCTATCTCCAGCAAAAGATGCAGCAGGCCAAGTGGCTGCTGAACAGCCTGGAGCGCCGGGGCAGCACCCTCCGCCAGTGCGCGGAGGCGATCCTGGAGACCCAGCGGGCCTTTTTTGCCGGCCAGACCACAGAGCTGGTCCCCATGACCATGGTGACACTGGCGGAGCGACTCCACCTCCATCCCTCCACCGTCTCCCGGGCCACTCGGGAGAAATACCTCCAGTGCCGGCAGGGGACGTACCCCCTCCGCTATTTCTTCAGCCGCGCTCTGGGGGAGCAGGGTCCCTCCCAGCAGACGGTGAAGCTGCGGCTGCTGGAGCTGATCCGGCAGGAGGACCACAGTCGCCCGCTCAGTGACCAGAAGCTGGCGGAGCTGCTGGCGGAGCAGGGCATCCGCATCGCCCGCCGCACGGTGGCCAAGTATCGGACGGAGCTCCGCCTGGGCTCCGCCGCCGCCCGAAAGCGGGACTGAGGGCCTACTGGCCCGCAGAGGCCCGCAGGATAGAAACGGAAGCCCCGGACGGAGTTTCGTCCGGGGCTTCCGTGTTTTTCCGATTTACAGGGTCCGCAGGACCTCTTCATATCCCGGCACCGCATCCGCCGCGCCGGGCCGGGACACCGCCAGGGCGCTAGCCGCCGCGGCCAGGGACAGTGCCTCTTCCAGTGTGCCGCCCTCCAGCGCCCGGCGCAGGAAGTAGCCGGTGAAGGTGTCTCCCGCCGCAGTGGTGTCCACCACCGCCGTTTTCCGGGCTGGGCCCCAGGCCCGCCAGCCCCCTCGCGCTGCAGCAGCGCCCTGTTCTCCCAAGGTCAGCACCACAGTGGTCTCCGGGTACCGCGCCGCCAGCGTGTCCAGAATCGCCTCCGGCGCCTCCGTTCCCGCCAGAAAGGCACCCTCCACCTCGTTCACCAACAGCCAGGACAGCGCCTCCAGCGGCAGGCCCACCAGCTTCTCATTGGCGGGAGCCGCATTCATGGCCGTCCGCATCCCCCGGCGGGCCGCCTGGTGGATGATTTCCTCCACGCAGCTGGTCTCATTCTGCAGCAGCACCGTGTCCCCGGCTGAGAACTGATCCAGCACCGCCGTCACAAAGTCCGGGGTCAGGCGGCCGTTGGCCCCGTCGTGGAGCAGGATGCTGTTCTGGCCGGTGCTGTCCACCTGGATGATGGCGTGGCCGGTGCTGCCTGCGGACTCCTCCACAAACCGGGTGTGGACGCCTGCCCGGTCCAGCGTCTCCTTCAGAAAATGCCCCTCCGGCCCGATGAGGCCCGCGTGCCAGGTCTCCACCCCGGCCCGAGCCAGAGCCACGGACTGGTTCAGCCCCTTGCCGCCGCACTGGATCTGCAGGGACTGGGCGCTCATGGTCTCTCCAGGCTGGACGAAGTGGTCCACCCGGTAGACGTAGTCGATATTCAGGGACCCGAAGTTGACAACGCGCATGTCCTTCTCCTCCCTCATGCCATAAAGGTGGTGAGCAGCTCTTCCAGGGCCCGGCGGCTGTCCACATCCACGCAGATGGAGACGCCGGGAGCCTCGATGGGATGCTCCCGCAGATCCGCCACCACCATGCCCCGGCAGAAGCTGCCGCCGCACTCCACCCGGGCGGGGATGGTCCGCACCGTCACCACACTGGGATCCACCGCCGCCAGCATGGCCAGCGGGTCGTGGACCGGGCAGTGGTCCAGACAGTTGTTTTGGAGTCGGTTGAACCGGAAGTAGAAGGGCAGTGCCTGCTTCAGATAGTCCACAATGGGCCGGTTCTCCGGCGCGGCGTACTTGTCCAGGATCGCCACATGGTCCGTGGTCAGCCGCACCTTCTGAGTCACATCCAGCCCCACCATGGTCAGGTCAAAGCCCGCCTGGAACACCCGGTCCGCCGCCTCCGGGTCCCCTGCGATGTTGGCCTCCGCTACCGGGGACACGTTTCCCGGCGCGTGGAACGTGCCGCCCATGAACACCACCCGTTTCAACAGCCGGGGCAGATCCGGCTCTATCTCCAGAGCCTTTGCCAGATTCGTCATTCGGGCCAGCGTCACCAAGGTCAGCTCGCCGGGGTGCTCCCGGGCCATTCGGGCGATGAACGCCCAGGCCGGTTCCTCCAGCGGCTGCTGGGACGAAGGCGGCAGCTCCACCCCGCCGATGCCGTTGGGCCCGTGGATGTGGGGATCCGGCCCCTTCCAGTTCCCCGCCAGCGGCTCCGTGGCTCCAACCGCCACCGGCACCTCATAAGGCACACCGGCCAGTCGGATCAGCCGCAGACTGTTTTCCGCCGCCTGCCGGGCTGTGGTGTTGCCGAAGCCGGTGGTGACGCCCATCACCCGGACGTCCGGCCGCTTCAGGGCAAACAGAATGGCGATGGAATCATCAATGCCGGTGTCGGCGTCGATCAGGATCTGCTTCAGCATATTCCTTCCTCCCTGTTTATGTAGTCTCTCCGCCGTCTTTGGCGGCGGCAATCCGGACCCCCAGACCGTTGACCTCCACACTCTCGTCCGCCGGGACCAGCAGGTAGCGCCGTCCGTCGATGATCCGGGCCTCCACCAGATAGCTCCGCTCCGGGTCCACCTGGATAGTGGCGTCGGCGGTCTTGACCGCGAAGTGCTTGGCGTCGATCAGGTTGGCCGGGGTCAGCGCCCCCTCGCCAAAGGACTGGCCGCAGGCGGTTTGGAACGCCTCCACCCGCTCCTCCGGCACGCCGCAGTTCCGCAGCACGCCGCTCACCTCGCCTGCGGTGACAGCCAGCGGCTCCGGGTCCCGGCTCTCCTTGTGTTCCTGGATCCGCTGGCGCAGGTAGTCGTGGACAGACTGCACCACCTCCATGCTGCACGCCCCCTCCAGAGTGCCGCACAGGGCGGACTGAAAGGTCTCCCGCTGCTCGGCGGCGGACATGGGCGGCTCTGTGCGGAACACTGCGTCAATGAACTCCTGATGGAGCTCGTCCGGCTTCCGGCTGTAAAACAGGGCGTTGTAAAGGTTGGCCGTCCGGTCATCAAAGGCCGGGAACAAAAAGCCAAGCTCCGGCTGGCCCACGATCTGCTTCTCCATAGAGATGTGGAACTCGTTCTCCCCATGGAAGTATCCCAGCTCCGGCGTCCCATCCTTCACCGGGCAGACGCAGCAGACGAAGTAGCGGAACACCTCTTCGCAGGCATCCCGGTCCACCTCGCCGTCCTTGCCCCGGTGGGGCACATCATAGGCGTCGGCCCCCAGCAGGATCAGATAGTTGTTCTCCCCCATGTCCAGGGAGCCGATGACCTGCTGGTAAAAGGCATCCCGGGCCTCCGCGTCCTTCAGCTCGGACGTCCGCAGGGCGGAGAGCAGGCGGTGCTCCTCGCTGTCCGCCACCTGCTGGGTGGAAAACACGATGTCAATCAGGTTCCGGCCCAGGGTGCCGGACAGGGCCTTTTTCAGCAGGCCCAGGTATTTTTCCGCCTCCTCCTGGGGCATGAGGCCCAGGGACTGGTCGATATAGGCGATGATCTCGCGGCTGCTGTTCACATAGCAGCCGTAAACACGGCTGATGGCGCTCTTCTCCGGCCGGAACCGGCGGCGCAGCTCACCCAGCTCTCTTTGGTTCATGGGGGACACCTCGCTCGTTCAAATTGATCCCAGCGGGACTGCAGTCCTGCCGGGTCTCTATCTTAGCACATCTCCGCCGTCTTGTCACGCCGAAAGGGGCGGACAGGAAAAACGGCGGGAACCGCAGTCCCCGCCGTTTCACGTTTCAAATGCGCTCCAAAGGATGTCCGCTTACTGGGCAGCCATCTTCCGGGCCCTGGCCTCAGCCTTGTTCCGGAACACGTCGATGGTGACCGCCAGAATGATGACGGCGCCGATGACGATGTACTGAATGTCGTTGGAGGCGCCCATCAGGTTCAGGCCGTTGCGGATGACCGCCATCAGCAGGGCGCCGATCAGGGTGCCCCAGATGGTGCCCTTGCCGCCGGTGAAGGAGGCGCCGCCCACGATACAGGCCGCGATAGCATCGTTGTCATAGGTGGAGCCGGCGTTGCCGTTGGCAGAAGCCAGACGGCCCACGGACACCACGCCCGCCATGCCGGCCATGAAGCCGGACAGGGAGTAGACGAAGGTCAGCACGTTCTTGGAGGGGATACCGGAGAGACGCGCCGCCTCGGGGTTGCCGCCCACGCAGTAGATCTGGCGGCCCAGGGCGGACCGGGTCAGGAACACGTGGAAGATGCAGAACACGATCAGCACCAGGATAAAGCTGAAGGGGATGCCGGGGAAGGTCTCGGTCTTGCCGATGGAACCGCCGCCGATCCACATCAGGTCGTCCACGCCTGTGTTGGTAAAGGCAATGGACTTGGAGCCCGTGATGACCAAGGCAAGGCCCCACAGCACGTTCTTCATGCCCATGGTGGATACGAAGGGATGGGGCAGGTCCAAACGGGTCAGCAGAATGCCGTTGACAAAGCCCGCCAGCGTGCTCACCGCCAGGCCGGCGATGATCAGCAGCGGCATGCTGGTGATGCCGAAGTTCTGGACCAGCACGCCGATGGTGCAGGTGCACAGCACGCAGTTGGAACCCACGGACAGGTCGATGCCGGCGGTAATCAGGGCGCACAGCATGCCGGAGGCGATCAGGCAGTTGATGGAAGCCTGTTTGAAGATGTTCATGATATTGCTGATCCGCGGGAACTTATCGGGCATCATCACGCAGAAAATGAGAACCAGCAGCGCCAGCGCCATCAGGGTGCCGAGCTTTTGCAAAAGCTCTTTTCCGGAATTCTTCTTTTTCATATCAGTCTAATTCTCCTCCCCAGGCCGCTTTCATGATATCCTCAGAGTTGAAGTGCGGGGTATCACGGTCGATATTGGCCATGACCCGGCCGCCCCGCATGACCACCACGTGGTCACTCATGGCCAGGATCTCCGGAAGCTCGGAGGAGACCATGATCACACACTTGCCGGCCTTGACCAGGTCATTCATGACATGGTAGACCTCGATCTTGGCGCCCACGTCGATGCCGCGGGTGGGCTCATCCAAAATCAGCACGTCGGGCTCGGTGAACATCCACTTGCCCAGCAGCGCCTTCTGCTGGTTGCCGCCGGACAGGTTGCCGATGTGCTGCTCAATGGTGGGTGTCTTGGTTCCCATTTCATTTTTCATGTCCTCGGCCACCTTGACCTCCTTGTCCCGGTCAATGATACCGCCGGAGCACACCTTGTCCAGCCGGGCCAGGGTGGTGTTGAAGCGGATGGTCTCGCCCAAGATGAGGCCGTTGGTCTTGCGGTCCTCGGTGACGTAGGCCAGCTTGTGGCGGATGGCGTCCTCGGTATTTTTCAGGTTGACCTTCTTGCCGTTGAGGTAGACCTCGCCGGAGATGCCGGTGCCGTAGCTGCGGCCGAAGATGGACATAGCCAGTTCGGTGCGTCCGGCGCCCTGCAGGCCGGAGAAGCCAACCACTTCGCCCTTGTGGACATGGAAGGAGACGTGGTCGTCCACGACCCGCTCGGGATACAGGGGGTGATGTACCGTCCAGTTCTTGACCTCAAAGCTGATTTCAGGCTGCACCTTGTGATCCCGCTTGGGATAGCGGTCCTCCATGGAACGGCCCACCATGCCCTTGATGATGCGGTCCTCGCTGAACTCATCCACGCCCTTGACCAGGGTCTCGATGGTGGAACCGTCGCGGATGATGGTGGCCTTGTCGGCGCAGTAGATGATCTCGTTGAGCTTGTGGGTGATAATAATGGAGGTCAGACCCTCCTTCTTAAACGCAATGAGCAGGTCCAGCAGCATCTTGGCATCCTCGTCGTTGAGGGAGGAGGTAGGCTCGTCCAGGATAAGCAGCTTTACCTTCTTGGAGAAGGCCTTGGCGATTTCCACCAGCTGCTGCTTGCCGGTGCCGATGTCCTTGACCAGGGTCTGGGCCGACTCATTGAGTCCCACCTGCTTCATGTGGCGCTCGGCCTCATAATAGGTCTTGTTCCAGTCGATGACCCCCATTTTATTGCGGATCTCGTTGCCCAGGAACATATTTTCGCCGATGGAGAGCAGAGGAATCAGGGCCAGCTCCTGGTGAATGATGACAATGCCCAGCGCTTCGCTGTCCTTCTGGGTTTTAAACTGGCACAGCTTGCCTTCGTAATAGATTTCACCGGTGTAGCTTCCCGCGGGGTAGGTGCCGGACAGCACGTTCATCAGGGTGGACTTGCCCGCGCCGTTTTCACCGATAAGGGCGTGGATCTCGCCGGGTTCCACCTGGAGGTTCACGTTGTCCAATGCCTTGACGCCAGGGAATTCCTTGGTGATGTTTTTCATCTCCAAAATGTACTGTGACAAAGGGGATGGCCTCCTTTCAGCCTTGGGTATTCAGAGTGCAATGGGCGGGGCAGAAGGCCCCGCCCATTGTCAAACAGTTCGGCAGTGTTTTGATTCAGATTCCAGATCAGGCAGCGGGATGCAGGTAACCGTCGGCGTCCTGAGTGTAGTAACCGGTGTCAACCAGCTTCTCCACCATGTTGTCCTTGGTGACCACGTCGGGAACCAGCAGGAAGGAGGGGCAGTTGTGACCCTCGGAGGTGGAGTAGGACTCGGTGTCGTAAGAGCAGTCAAAATCCCAGCCGGCGTTCTCGATCAGGCTGCCGTCCACGGTCTCGCCGTTGAGGATGGCCTTGCCCAGATCCAGGGTGACCACGGCCTCGTTGGCCACGGCCTTGTACACGGTCATGGACTGCTTGCCGTCCACGATGTTCTTCAGGTTGGCCTCGTCGCCGTCCTGGCCGGTGATGATAGGCTGGTTGGAGCCGGTGTAGTCAGACTCGATGGCCTGGGCAACACCCAGAGCGGTGGAGTCGTTGGAGCACAGCCAGGCATCGACCTGGGTGCCGTCAGCGTAGTAGGAGGCCAACACGTTCTGGGCACGGTCCAGAGCGGTGGAGGTGTCCCACTTATCGGTAGCCACGGTGTCAAAGTCGGTCTGGCCGGAGACAACCTTCAGCTTGCCGGACTCAATGAAGGGATTCAGCACGTCCATGGCGCCCTGGAAGAAGTAGCCGGCGTTGTTGTCGGCGGGGTCACCGGCGGTGAGCTCGATGTTGAAGGAACCCTCGGCGTTGTTCAGATCCAGGGTATCCACGATGTACTGGCCCTGGAGGGTACCAACGGTGTAGTTATCGAAGGACACGTAGTAGGACACGTTGTCGTTCATGATCAGACGGTCATAGGCGATAACGGGGATGCCAGCCTCGCCGGCCTCGTTCATGACGGTGTTCAGGGCCTCGCCGTCGATGGCGGCCACCACCAGCAGATCCACGCCCTCAGCGATCATGTTCTGGATGTCGCTGACCTGACGGTTGGTATCGTTGTCGGAGTAAGTAATGATGGTCTCATAGCCGGCGCTCTTGAACTGCTCATCCAGGTAAGAGCCGTCGCGGTTCCACCGCTCCAGGGACTGGGTGGGCATGGACAGGCCGACCTTCTTGGTATCGCCGGAGTTGGAACCGGAACCAGAGCCGGAACCGGAGCCGGAAGCATCGCCGCCGCTGGAGCAGGCAGCCAGAGACAGGGCCATCGCCGCGGACAGAGCAAGAGCCAGGATACGCTTTTTCATTTCAATCGCTCCTTCTTTGTTTTGAAGTGGTGCCGCCATGGTTTCGACGGCTTCCGAAGTTATAGAAAGAACTTTTGTAAAAATCCTTTCTCTTTCTGTTCATAGAATACAACAAAACAAATTCGGATGTCAACAGGATTTTTCGCAAATTTGTACATTTAGCGCCTTGTACAAATTGAATCATTCAACTTTGAACAGATTGACAAGAAAAGTTTCGCCGCCCCGGAGGGCGGCGAAATCATTAAAGCTGATTGACAAACTCGTAAAGGAAGCGGGTAGCTGCACCAATACAAATGGAACGGCTGTAGCTGGGGCAGAAGGTAAAGAAGTCGGTCTGATCGGACAGGGGGTCCAGCTCCCGGATCAGCTTTCCCAGCTGGCTGCGGTAGGGGGGCAGATACTGGGACACCGATCCTCCGATCATTACCGGGCAGTCCAAAATGGTGTGGATGGTGGTCACTGCGGTGGCCAAATCCTCCAGATAGCTCTTCCACAAAGCCTGATAGGAGGGCTCGCCCTGCTCCAGGCGCTGGAAGAATACCTCCAGGGTGATGTCCAGATCGTCGGAGAGGCGGGCCGCGGAGCAGTATGCCTCCAGACAGCCCTGCCGGCCGCACTCACAGCGGCGGCCTCCCGGGTGCAGGCACATGTGTCCAAACTCGGCGGCCCGGTGGCTGACCCCGTCGTACAGCTGTCCGCCCACCAGGAAGGCCCCGCCCACGCCTCGGCTCAGGGAGAGGTAGGCCATGCTCTGCTGGTCGGTGCGGTTCCACCACTCTCCAAATCCGCCGCAGTTGGCGTCGTTGTCCAGGAGAGTGGGGTAGGGAATGGGGCTGGTAAAGCGGCAGGGCGTAGAGGTATGCACCCCGATGGTGGGGGCATATTCGATGGTGCTCTGGTCCGGGCCGATGATTCCCGGCAGAGTCAGTCCTACCCCCAGCAACTTATCCCGGTCCAGGTGGTTGGCATCCAGAAACACCTCGATCAGCTCGGCCAGGCGGTTTCCGTACTCCACCGTGTTGGAAAAGGGCAGGATGATCTTCTGATAGGCCACGGTCTCCTGGCGCAGGTTGACCGCCACCAGCCGCAGGTCCCCTCCGGTCAGCTCAGCCCCCAGGGCAAAGCGGGCGTTGGGCAGGGGCGCAATCAGCCGGGGCCGCCGCCCGCCGGTGGAGTCGGTGGTGGCCGAGCGATCAATGAGCCCCATCTCCGCCAATTCATTTAAATTTTGAGAAAGGGTAGGCAGACTCATGGACAGGCGAAAGGCCAGCTCCTGCTTGGTGACAGGCTCCCAGAGCGTGATCAGGTGGCGATAGACACGATTTCGGTTCTGCTTGCGCACCTCAACGGTGGACAGCGGTCTGTGGGCGCACATCGTCGCTCCCCCTAACTTTTATAAAAGTGGTTTCATTATAGCACATCTCCTTCTCCATTGTAAACGGGGAAACAAAAAAAAGCGGCCCAACGGGCCGCTTTTTTGTTGCATGAACCTATTATTTTGTGTTTTTTCACAATTTTACGGGTTAGCCCAGCGTCTTGGAGAAGGCAGTCAGAATGACCGCCGCCTGGGCGCGGGTGGTGGAGCCGCCGGGGGCCAGCATATCGGCGGAGACGCCGCTGAACAGGCCCTGGGCCACAGCCCAGCTCATGGGCTCCTTGGCGTAGGCGCTCAGGTCATCCACATCCGCGAAGATGGACAGGTCGGCCCGGCCGCTGTCCAGCTTACCCTGGAGGCGGGCATACTGGTAGAGGATGGCGGCCATCTGCTCCCGGGTGATGGTGTCGTTGGGCCGGAAGCTGCCGTCAGTATAGCCGGAAACCACACCGTTGGCACTGGCCCAGGCCACGCCGTCCGCGTACCACTGACCCGGGGCCACATCGGTGAAGGAGGCGCTGCCTGCGGCGGGGCTGCCCGCCAGGCGGTAAAGGATGGTGACCAGCATGCCCCGGCTGGTGGGCAGGTCGGGGGAGAAGGTCCCCTCACCGGTGCCGCTCATCAGGCCGTGCTCATAGGCATACCGCACCCCCTCGTAGTACCAGGTGCCCTGGGCCACGTCGTCAAAGGGGAAGTCGGGCTGGACCTCCTGGGGGGCAAAGAGGGCAGTGACCGCAACAGCGGCGGCAGGCATGGTAAAGGTGTATTTGCCATTGCCCTTGTCCGCCAGGGACACTTTCTTGCCCGCGGAGGTGGTGACGGTGAGAGAGCTCAGCTCATAACCGGCATTGGGGGCGGCGTTGAGGGTGATCACCTCGCCCCGCTCCGCCCGGGCCGCGCTGGCGGTTACCTTGCCGCCGGTGGAGGTGCGGATGGTGATGGCGTAGGTGGTCTGATCCTCAGTGCCGTCGGAACCGTCGCCGTCCCCACCCTCGGTGGGGGGAGTGGGCTCGTCCGGCTCCTGCGTACCGCCAGAATTGCCGCTGTCCTCCACGTCCACCGCAGGATAGACAGTCTCGGCGCTGCTGTCGTTAAGCACCTTCAGGTCGGAGGCCTGCTCTACGGTAAAGCGGTCGCCGTCCGAGGAGAGCACGCCCAGGGTGAGGCTGCCCTCGTCGGGCAGAGTGCCAGTCTTGGCGGTGACATAGATGGTCACATTCTGGCCATTCTGCTTGTAGGTGGTATACACGCCGGAGCGGTCTGCCAGAGCGCTGTCCGCTGTAAAGGTATAGCCGGCGTCGGCGGAGAGGGTCAGAGTGATCTGAAGGCTCTGGCAGTCAGCGGGCAGAGCGGTCAGACCCACAGTCTGGTTGGCGGCCGCCTCCTGGCTGGACACCGTCAGCTGGGGCCCCTGTGCCGCCGCCGCGGCACAGGGGATCAGCAGGCCCATGGTCAGTACCAGGGCACAGATCAGGCTGAACATTCGATTTCGTTTCACACGCGTTCTCCTTTAATTCTCTGCGCTTCCAGTCAGCTCGATAGAGGGCAGGTCGTCCTCCGAGGGGAAGCTGAGCCACAGGGTCTCACTGGTGATGTGCCCGCCCTGGTTGGTGTTGGGCACGTCGGTACGGTAGAAGTTGACCCGGATCTCCAGGGGGTAGTCGTCGGTGACGCCGCTCTGGGCGTTGAGCTCCTTCTCCTTCTCCAGGTCAGGTACGAAGAGGAAGAAACCGTCGCTGGTGTCGCTCACCGCCCCGTCCTCCGGGATCTCGGCAAAGAGCAGGCCGTAGCCGTTCATGGCGCGGGTGATGGTGGTGACGCCGTTGGCCTCGTCGGCCTCGCTGGTGGTGTTGTACACCGCCTCCACCGACACGTAGTTATAGGTGGGATCGCCCCGGTAGGTGCCCAGGATAACCAGAGTACCGGCGGGGATGACCTCATCCTCTCTATTGCCGTACTGGAAGTTGTCCTTCAGCACGCCTACCGCAGCACCCTCATAGAAGTCCACCCGGTCGCCGGGGTAGTCCAGCAGCTCCACCTGAGCGCTCTCCGGGATGCCGGTGATCTTCACCACGACGGCGTCATAGGTCCAGATACGGGTATCATCGGGCTTTGCGCCGGGCTTGGTAAAGTAGGCCACCAGGTTGTCGGACAACTCACCGGTCTTGGCGTCGGTCCAGTCGGCCCCGGCGCTGGCCTTCACCTGTACGGTGTAGCTGCCGGACAGGCCGGTGCCGGTCACCTTGATGCCGGTGACAGGCACGGAGGCGCCGTTCTTCATGGTGATGGTGACGGTGTCGCCGTCGTGCTCCAGGGTGTACAGGTCATCGGAGATGGTCTTGTCATAGGCCACCCGGACCTCGTTGGCCTTGGCCTCAGCGCCCAGGTTGCCCAGCTTGTCCACGGGCACCACGGAGTAGGTGTAGGTGCGGTTGTTGGCGGCGCCCAGATTGTCGGTATAGGTGCTGCCGGTGGTGAAGGCGATGGCCACGCCGTTGCGGCGGATCTCATAGCCCAGGATCTTGCTGGCGTCGGTGTGCTGGATGGTCAGGGTCACCTCAGACTTCTCCACAGAGGCAGTCACGGTGGCGCTGCCGCTGGCGGCGCTGCCGCTGCCCAGCCGGTAGGTACGGGAGGCGTCGTTCAGATACCAGATGGCGCGGGTCTCCTTCTGATAGTCGTCCAGCATGTCCTTCACCCCGTCGCTGAGGGTCACGCCCCAGCGGGTAAAGAACTCGGTGAGATCCCGGTCTGCCACCTTGGAGGCGATGAGGGCCACCCGCTCGTCGGTGGTGTAGCCGCTGTACGCGCCCGACTTCCACAGCTTGAAGAACTGGTTGTAGAAGGCCAGGGGCTGGGAGGCGTTGTCATAGGCCAGGTGGAGCTGCCAGTAGAGCCCCAGCTGCACGAACACGTTGTTGGCGGAGCCTGGGCGGCCCTGGGCCACCTTGTTGCAGATGTCCGCCCAGCGGCCATCCTGCGTGAGGCGGGTATTCAGGGACATGGAGCTGCCGTCCCAGGCCTGGAGGGCCAGAGAGTAGATGTTGTTGGTGATCTCCGCCTTGCCCAGCTTGTCCATGTTATGGCCGATCTCATGGGCGATGCCCCAGCCGAACAGGCCGTTGGCGCTGCCCGCTCCGGTGACGGAGGTGGGCTTGCCCTGGACCAGAGCAGAGGTGGAGCCGTACTCCACACCGATGTGGTTGCCGGCGGCGTACATGAAGGCACCGGCGAACATGCGCATGTAGCGGATGTTCTGGCGGGTGGTCATGGGATACTGGTAGCCGGACAGGGCCGCATTGGAATCGATGATGCCCTGGACCTTGTTGGCCACAAAGAGCTCCTCTTCCCAGGCCAGTACATTCTGATACATGGCCTCCACCATGGCGCTCTCATCGTTGCCCACACCCTTCAGTCCGGCCAGGACCTGGTCGGCGGGCAGGGACAGCAGCACGCTGGAGGTGGAAATTTCGGTGGCGTTGCGCACATCGGTTTTGTAGTTTGCGCCGGACAGGCCGGAGACATAGGCCTCCAGCTCCTGGACATAGGCGCGGATGGCGTCCTTCCGGGCGCTTTCCCCCATGGAATACCAGTTGGACAGCTCCAGCACCGGCATCTCCCAGGCGTTAGACAGCACCCGGACCTGGAGCTTGATGTCCTCCGGGTTGCTGCCCGCGTAGGTCAGATAGAGCATGCCGCCCCGGGTATCGGAGAGGCTGCCGATCTTCTGGATAGTAATGTAGTTGCGGCCGTTCTTCAGGGCCACAGGGGTACCCTTCCACACGCCGGACTCGCCGTAGTACTGGGTGGGCACCACATAGACGGTGGCGTCGTCGGGAAGCTCTGCGTAGATGGCCACGGTAGCGCCCGCCCGGGCCGTGATGCCCAGGGGCTGCAGGTCGCTGGCGGTCTGTCCGGCGGTCTGATCCGCCAAGGCGGAGCCGCTGCGGCTCTGGAAATCGTTCTTCACCAGACCCAGAGCGTCCTCGTCCTTGTCCAGCAGAGCCTGGGCCAGGTTCAGCTCATCGTTGAGCTGGGCCAGATCCAGATAGAAGCTGCTCAGGGCGCTCAGGCGGTCCTTCAGGGCAGTGATCTGCTCCTGCTGCACCGTGCCCTTGAGCTGGGTGAAGGTGCCATCGGTAAAGAGGTCGGCGATGCCGCTGACCAGATTCTCACTGTCATAGAAGGCGATCTCCGACACGCTCACCCGGGGGCCGCCGGTTTTCTCGCCCAGAGCCACGGTGACGCTCTTGACCCCCTTGGTCTCGGGGAAGGAGAGGATGTAGTAGTTGCTGCCGGTGACATTGACGCCGTCCCGGTAATAGGTGGCCAGCACCTGGCCGTCCTCTCCCTTCAGCGTAACGGTATAGTTGGCAATGCGGTTTTTATAGGTGGCATCCAGATAGGGCACTACCAGCAGGTAGTTCATATCGTGGGTGGTACGGAAGGTGTAGGTGATCTCGCTGGGCTGGCTATAGGTGGCAGCGATCCAGTAGGTGTTGGGATCGTTGTCGGTAAGGTGGGTGGTCACATCAAAGTTGGGGCACAGGTTCCGGTTCACGTTGGAGGGGTCCTTCATGACAATAGAGGTAATCCCTCCGTTATCGATGCGCCCGTCGGTGGGCAGCGCCGGCAGGTCAAAGCCCTCCTTGTTGGGAGTGCCGGTAGCAATGGCGGAGTAGGGGCCCAGGCCCTTGCTGTTGCCCGCCTTCACGGCCACCTCATAGGTAGTGCCGTTGGTCAGGCCGGTGATGACGGCATTGGTAGCGGTGATATTGCCGCCCCAGGCCTGGAACTCCGCCTCGCCCTGCACCCGGTAGTAGACCTGGTAGTAGGTGGCGTCCTTGGTGCTGCCCCAGCTCAGGCGCAGGGCAGTGTCCGCCTTCTCCACCACCAGATTGGAGGGGGCGCCGGGGGGGCTGGCGGGCTGGGGAACCGCGGAGATCACCTCCGAGGGCACTCCAGTCCAGTCGCCGTTGGTGGCCATTACCTGGAAGTAGTAGGTCTGGTTGTTCTTCAGCCCGGAGACGGTAGCCTTGTTGGTGCTCACCGCAACGCTCTGGGTCAGGCTGCCCTTGGCGGTGCCGTACTTCACCGTGTAGCCGGTGACATTGTTCACCGCCTGCCAGCTGAGAGACACCTCTCCGTCGCCGGCCACGGCGGTCACGTTCTTCACCTGGGTGTCAGCCGGGGTGTTGTCCGAGACAATATCCTTCAAAAACTCGATCTGGGTCACGGTGGCAAACTGGGGCTTGTCCCCGGTCTGGCCCTCCACCTTGGTGACGGTGATGGTGACCTTCTTCACGGCCACCTTCTGGCCCAGGTTGATGGTCACCACGCTCTGTCCGGCTACCCGGCTGATGGCATACGTGCCGTCGGGAGCAGTGGAGTCAAAGGAGACGGTCATGGTCTTCTCCTGACCATCCTCCTCATAGACCACCAGGGCGGTGCCCGCCTGGACCGCTCCGTCGGTACTGGGGGAGGTGATGGAGATCTCGCTCATCTCGGTGGGCTTTTCCAGGGTAATGGGGATGGACAGCTCCTCTTTTCCCTCCGCGGGCTTCAGGGTGACCGTGGTCTCGCTATCGTTAAACAGATCGGAGACACTGCCGCCGGTCACGGTGACCGCATCCTGGTCCACCTCCGCAGACACGATGGCGGAGGTATCGGTCACTTCGGGCTTTCCGGTCACACCCATCATCTTATTAACATAGGACAGGTCGGTGATATCCACCACGCCGTCTCCGTTCAGGTCGTAAACGCCCAGCTGTCCGTTCTTGCCCAGCTGCTCGTCCAGGGCGTTGCGGTCGGCGGCATTTACCACGCCGTCCTCGTTCACATCGCCCAGGGAGAAGGTGCCGTTGGCCGTGCTCATGAGCACATGCTGGGAGTAATCCGCCAGGGTCACCCGGGTGGAGCAGGTAGCATAGCCCTTGCCCTCCAGCTTCAGGGTGTAGGTCCCCTTGGGCAGGCCGGAGATGACCGCCCCGTAGGCGCCCATCTGCTGCTCGGTGGTGAGGGGCACCCCCTGGGTGTTCCGTGCCTCCACCGAGACGGACAGGCCGTCCGCTCCGGTGGCGGAGCCGTCTTTCAGAGAGACGGTGATGTTTTTATCGTTACCCGTCAGGGTAAGCTGAATATCCCGGTCCCGTACTTCCTCCACCCGCTGGGGCAGACCGAAGTTCAGGGTCAGGGCAATGGAGCCAGTACTCTGCTCTGCTTGCAGCACAGAGCTATCCCGGCGGCTGGCCGCGGCAACGTTGGGCAGCCAAGTGGTGCAGGTGGAACCTACCAGAGCCAGACTCAGCAGGCCAGAGGTCAGTCGTCGAAGCTGGTTCAAAGCATTCATCCTTTCCAAATTTCATAATCACATAGCTAAACCGCCTGTCCCGCGCCCAAATGGGCCGGGGCCGACGGCCTCTACCACGCGGCATTATACTGGAAGCGCGCACCAGTTTCAATTACAAATTGGAAACAAAACGATTTTTTGGTGCAGTGGTAAAAATGAGCACAATTACATACTGCCTTTATAGGGAAATAGACGAGAGAAAATCTCCGTCTCTTCCTTCAAAAAAAGTTCCATATGAAAATACTTTTTCTTCCATGTATCAATTCTTGCATCTTTGTATATATTTTTCCACATTTCTGTATATACTTCTGTGGAAAATCTTTTTCATACTTTCCTGGCCAAATTGCATTTCTCTGCGGCTCAAAATGCAGCAAAGAATTTTTCACATCAGGATGTATGTTGTGTCCAAAGGGCGCAGTTCTCCGGGTGGCCGCGGCGGACAGCCCTGCGTTTCCATCGCCAGTCCGGCAGGTATTTCCCTGTGCAAAAATTTAGATTCCACCTCTTTTACAGCGCATAACGGCGTCATTTTTTACCCAAAATCAGGACATTACACACAATGTATTTGACATCATTGGTTCCATTGATTATGTTATACATACTGGTTTGCCGTCGAAGCGCTCTCCCCTGCTCCGGTTGGGAGAATTTCCGGCCCAGGCAGGGGTACAAGAACCCGCTGCAGGATTCTGAACTTGAGGTGATATCAACGATGGAGCGTATCGTCGATCTTGTTGGTGTGCAGATGGACTTTGGTGCATCCAAGCGGGGCGTCAGCATGGGCCCCGCCGCCATCCGCTACGCCGGGTTGAGCGAGGGCCTGGAGCGCATGGGCTTTCAGGTGGAAAATCTGGGCGACATTGTCCCCCTTCTCAAAGGCGACACAAAGCCCACTCTGAGAAACTATGAGCAGGTGGTGGACGTGAACCGCCGCCTGTACCACACCGTGTATCAGTCTTTGGAGCACGGGCATTTCCCCGTGGTGCTGGGCGGCGACCACAGCATCGCGGCGGGCAGCATCTCCGCCGTATCCAAATTCTATGGGTCCATCGGCATCATCTGGGTGGACGCCCACGGAGACTGGAACAATGAGGAGAGCAGCCAGACCGGCAACATGCACGGTATGCCTTTCTCCGCCGTGTGCGGCTACGGTCCCGACTGTATGGTGGATTTCGGCCAGGGCCCCGTCTTTGTGGATGTGGCCCACTGCGTGCAGATCGGCGGGCGGGACATTGACACCCAGGAGCGCATCCGTATGAAGGAGGCCGGGGTGACTATCTTCCCCATTGACATGATCGACGAGCTGGGCATGGCGGAGGTCATGCGCCGGGCCATGGCGGTGGCAGGCGAGGGCACCAGGGGCATCCATCTGAGCTTTGATGTGGATGCCATCACCCCGGAGGCCGCTCCGGGCACCGGTACGGTGGTGCACAGCGGACTCACCACCCGGGAGGCCTTCCTGGCGGTGGAGACCATCGCCCGCTCTCAGAAACTGCTCTCCATGGATATGGTGGAGGTCAACCCCATCCTGGATGAGCGGAACAAGACCGGCATCCTGGCCTCGGAGCTGGTCCAGTCCGCCCTGGGCAAGGTGGTATTTTAAACGAAAGCCTGCTTTTTCCGGCCCCGCCGGCGCATAAAGCGCCGGCGGGGCCAGTTTTTGTCTATGTCTGGCTGCCATCATGCTCTCCGTGGTCAACTATTATCTATCCCGTCGCGGTGGGGTCCTCCGCCACCACACGGCAGCTGCCCATCTATTGTGTACAGTGGGACCAGCAGCTGATCTCTATCCGCTTTGACGCAGCCTGGAGTGATGCACGAGCGCAATCAAACCGTATGCCCTACATTGGACGGGATCCTCTCCAAAAAAGCACCCTCCCAGTTCAAAACAGTGTTGATGATCGTATCGCTTATCATTGTCTCCGAAACACAGACACATGAATTTTTATAGCCCGTTGCAGGATGAAAATCTTCTGCAACGGGCTTTTTGACCCAAAAGGTTGGAATAACGGAGTTTATTCAAGGTAAAATATGAACATATCTGTTCTATTTGCATGGAGGCGTTAATATGAAGAAATTTGCTTTGACCGGAAAAGAACTTGCTGCCTATGCTTCCTTCCTTGAGCAAGAGGAACGCAGCCCGGGTACGGTGGACAAGTACCTGCGAGATACCCGGACTTTTGCTCAGTGGCTGGACAAAAAAGCCCTGACCCGTGAAACTACCGTTGCTTGGAAGGAGCACCTGCTGACCCAAGGCTATGCCCCGGTGACCATCAACTCTATGCTGGCCGCCCTCAACGGTCTGGTCCGGTTTCTGGGCCGTGAGGACTGCCGGGTAAAATTTTTAAAGGTTCAGCGCAAGCTGTTTCGGGACCCAGCCCGAGACCTGTCTCGGCCGGAATACGACCGTCTGCTGGATACGGCCCGGAATCTGGGCCGGGAACGTCTAGCACTGCTGATGGAGACCATCTGTGCCACGGGGATCCGGGTCAGCGAAGTAAAATATATCACCGTAGAAGCGCTGCGGAGTGGCAGGGCAGAAATTGCGCTCAAGGGAAAAATCCGCACCATACTCATCCCCGGCAAGCTCTCCCGAAAGCTGCTGAAGTATGCCAAAAAAGAAAAAACCGCCTCCGGCGCGATCTTTCGCACCAAAAGCGGAAAAGAGCTCAGCCGCCGCCAGATCTGGGCAGAGCTAAAACAGCTGTGTCGGTATGCAGGGGTATCGCCCACCAAAGTATTTCCCCACAATCTGCGCCATCTGTTTGCCAAGGTATTCTATAAAGCCTGCAAAGACATTGCACGTCTGGCCGACGTACTGGGCCACTCCAGCATTGAGACGACCCGCATTTACCTTATCACTTCCGGCTCAGAGCATCAGCGTCAGCTGGAGCACCTGGGATTGATTTCATAAACAAAATCAGTATTTTGTACATTATTTTTTCAGAAGGAAACAATAAAACAAACAAAAAAGTTGCTCTACAGACCATAATTAAGGTCAGTAGAGCGTGACAAAACAGACCGCAAAAGGGTTTACTTTTGCGGCCAGGTTTTTATGCCCAAAAATCGGAAATTACGTTGCTCTTTTGGAAAGGGCATGGTATAATTTCTACACTATAAAAAAGATATTGATCTAATTAAACCGCTTTATAGGTCAAAATACTGATTTTGTGATATTCGGGGGTGAGTCTTTGCGGGAAACATTGGCCGACTATTGCCTGCGCACAGGTGCTGAGGAACTTCTGGGGCAATGGGATGTCACACGCAATCTGCCACTGACTCCAGCGAAGCTCTCCCACGGCAGCAAACAGAAAGTGTGGTGGCGCTGTCAGAAGGGGCACAGCTGGCAAGCGGCCGTACATACCCGCACAGGCAGCGGAACCGGCTGTCCCGTCTGTGCAGGGAAAATTCCTCTGGCGGGGGAGACCGACCTGGCAACGCTCTATCCTCAGCTGGCCCATCAATGGCATCCTGCTAAAAACGGTAGCCTTACGCCAGATCAGGTCCTGCCCGGCAGCCACCGCAAGGTGTGGTGGATCTGTGAAAAGGGCCATGAGTGGCAGGCTCAGATCAAGTCCAGGGTATCTGGATGCGGCTGTCCAGTGTGCGCAAGCCGGGAAATTCATCCTCACGAGAACGGCTTGGCCAGCCAGTACCCCCTTCTGGCCGCCCAGTGGCACCCCACCAAAAATGGAGCGCTCCGGCCGGAAACCGTGGCCCCTCGCAGCTCCCGCAAGGTCTGGTGGCGGTGCGCGAAGGGCCATGAGTGGCAGGCGTCTGTGGATTCCCGGGTATCCGGCAGCGGCTGCCCGGTGTGCAGCGGACGGAAAGTGGTCCCGGGAGAAAACGATCTGGCCACTCAGTTCCCCCAGCTGGCCGCTCAATGGCATCCCACCAAGAACGGAGCGCTGTCACCACAGCAAGTCACATCCTGCGCTAACCGCAAGGTGTGGTGGGAGTGCGAACGGGGACATGCGTACCAAGCAACTGTGGCAGCCCGTACCATGAGCGAAAGCGGTTGCCCGTACTGCGCGGGCCGGAAGGTACTGGCGGGCTTTAACGACCTGGCCACCCAGTTCCCCGAGCTGGCCGCCCAGTGGCATCCCGTTTTGAACGGAAACCTGGGTCCGGATATGGTTACTCCAGGCTCTCGCCGAAAAGTATGGTGGGAGTGTCCCCTGGGGCATGTGTGGAAAGCCGTCATCTATTCCCGCACTGGAACCAACAAATGCGGCTGTCCCATCTGTTCTGGACGTGTCAGCCGGAAGCGGCTGGAGCGGTATCAAACCATGCTGGCCCAGTCCAAAGAAGATGCACGCATGCTATAACCGATAAATCAAAGTACCTAGAGCAACGTAAACTGCTGCACCGGCTCTGCCCGGATTGCAGAACAATAACCGGTACAGGGATCATCTCAGCCCTGTACCCCAAAGTTCCATGAGAAATCATAAATCAGGAGGAAGATGGCCATGCAGCAACATATGATGCCTGGCTTCCTGTGCCTGTACCCGCTGAAGGGGCGGTTCCCCATTTCAGCGTGTGGGTATTTGGCTGGGGCGCCGCCGAAGGAAGCGTGAGAGGGACAAAGGACCGCCACAGTCAAAAAGAAGGATGGGAGGAATGCGATTGACCAAAATCTACGCATAAAATCATAACAAGGAAGGAGAGTAAAACATGCGTAAGAAATTGAAAAAGTCGCTGAGCTGGTTGCTCGCTATATGTATGATATTAAGCCTTATTCCTACAATAGCGTTAGCGGCTGGACCTGGGGAAACTGGCCTTGTGGATACGTATTCTTATTACTATAGTACGTATGATCGTACGGAAACCACAAAGCTACACTATGCTGAAGAACCGTCCTCGTGGACGGGCCGTGGCACAATTGGAAACAGTTATTCTGATTCCGATTCTTTGGGTGTAGGAGAGACTGGTACGAGAGAATTGTTTTTCCAGTTTACTCAAACGTGCCCTCACTGTTATAACTATTGTATCGATAGGGTACCTGAGGAGTATTACATTCCCAGTGTTGAACAAACTGGAACTGGCAAAGTGGAGAATGTATATTTTTCACTTGCGCCGCTCAATGATGGGTCTGCCTATTCCAAGCGAGCTTGTCTCCAACTGCATTATACGGCAGTAGAAGCAGGTACGGTACAATTAAGCTTTAAAGTAAATCAAAACTATAATTACTCAGGAGCACTGGGCCTGTGTAGATTCTGTTATAATGCAGTTCAGACCGCGTCTAGGCAGTGGATTCAAAATTCTATAACCGTCACTATCAACATTGACAATGACCCCACAACTCCCACCATTCCTGACGACAGCGAAGTAGACATCACTCACGAGGTCTACATCCCCGCCGGATACGACTGTGGGATGACGTTCGATCTGACTTCTGGAGCAACATTATCCAACCTCCAAGTCGTTTCTGCAGATTCTGAGACAGCAACAATTGAAGGCGAACTGATTAATAATAGTCGTGCCAGTGTAACGATAGACGCACATAAGACCGGTGACACTGCTGTGTATTGCATGTTTGAAGGTGGTTATTCGGAACGCACTGTCGAGAAAATACTGGTACACGTCTATGACCCTGATACGTATCAGCTACCGGTTGCAGAAGGTGAGAAGGACACCTTTACACACCGGGTAACCGTTAACAATGATGCAGTGGGTACGAATGCGATTCTATTTGACATGACGCCGCAAATCAACAGCGGGAGTGAGTTTGTCACGATTTCGCCCGAAGGAGGTAGTTGGGTCCAGACAGTTGAGGGCTCGGCTGCCGTTGTGATCCCCGTGACTGGCACCGCTGAGGGCCAAGCTGTGATTGAGACGCAGTTTGGTTTTGTGACACAGGAAGCAAATGGCCAAGCCATTCACCTGTTCGTAGATGTGGTCAACGTGACCGTCACCGAACCGACCCCACCTGCACCCACGATTGATGAAAAATTGGAAAATGTGTATCTCAACATCGAGGGGCGTACACAGGAGGGTGCAACACCTTCTTTCTATCAGAATCTTGACGTGAATAGTTCCGCGTTCCAAAACAAGTTTTTGGATACGGTGACCTGGGATCCCCCGGTCTATGATGGCCAGAATTGGACCGTGAATGTCACGGTGGCAGGATATAGTCCCACCGGCACAGAAGACACCCATGTGGTAAATTATTTCCTCAGAGGAACGGCCCAGAAAGGTTGGGGCCTGGCCGATGGTGAGCAAGCCACAAAGACGATTCAACTCACTTATGTTCAAAAATCCGGTAATAAGAGTGGCTGGTATGACTCCACAGGCGAAGAGGCCGTATTAACTTTCTTTGTCGCCCCTCAGGATACCAGCACGGCGCCTGACGCGCCCGACTGGACCGATGTCTACGATCTTGGCAATGTGGTGACAATAGACTGTACAAACGAGAGCCAGCCCACGCATGCAGCCAAAAACTATACGATTGCACCGAACACAGAGGGTACAAATGATAGCTATGTGGTCAGTGAGGTGGCGGAGAGCGGCGGCGAGTGGACCTGTACGGTCACCGTATATCCTGTCCAAAGCTACCTGGATCAGTACCACAAGGATTATCTTGAACATACGTACCAGGCCGGTCAGGAAGACGGTAAGACTCTCAATCTGACTTGGGACGACGAGGCGGATCAGTGGACTACTACGGACACGGTTACCTTTGATGTAGAGTGTGCTCCCGTGGTATCTCCTGTAATCACTGACTTTACCAAGAGCCTTGTGACTACAGCTACGGTGGGTGACCTGGCTACTTCTCCTGATGTAACAATTCCGGAGCCTGGCCAAAAAATTATCATTCCTGCTAATGGTACCGTGACCCTGCTGTACAAGCTGACAGTCCATGGCGTAGCTGGTACAGCCTTTACCATCACGGATAACGGTGTCAAGCAGATCATCCAACAAGATTGTAATGCAGTGCTGACTGGCAACGAAATCAAGGGCACTATCCCCAATAATGGGATCGCCACGATCTATGTGACCAAGACCTTTACGGCCAGTGACATTACTGAGGACGGCTATGTAACCAACACCGCAAGCATTGCGGCAGACGATGGCAGTCCTGTGGCTCCCGGCGAGGATCAGGACTCAGTCCAGACCCCTGCCGAGGAGGGCAAGCCCAATGCTCCTGCCGAGGATACTTTAAAGAATCTGCTGAACAATCGCATCACGGTGGATTGTATTACCACCGAGGACACAGTGCATCCCAGCGAAACTTACGGCTGGTTAGAGGGCGGATACTCCCGGCCCGCAGCCGGTGTTACCGGTAGCTCGACTGACGGATGGAAGTATGTTGTCACTATCAATGCCGATGTTTACGTGAACGACTACGATACAACGAAGCTGGCTCTTCCCATTGGCACCCATACGCAGACGGGCGATGCTTACACTATCACTCTGACATGGGACGGACAGGGATGGTCGTGTGCCGAGTACGTTGACATTGAAGTAAAGTGCACTCTCTACACCCTGACCTACGACGCCAACGGCGGCACGTTTACAGATGGACAGACCACCTATATCGTGAGCAACATCCAGCCCAACACGGAGTACACTCTGGATACGAATCTCAAGCCTACCAAGAGCGGCGCGGTGTTTATTGGCTGGACTACCACAGACACCAATGAGGCAGTCTATGGTGCCGGCCAGCAGCTGCCTACTTTGGTGGATAAGGTTCAGGTTTCTGGTTCCACCACCGTCTACGCGGTGTGGGGCGAGGACACCAACGGCGACGGCATTGCCGACGCCCAGCAGATCCTCATCACCCCCGCTGACATCACCGTCTATGCCGGCGGCACTAGCTATGCCGGCGTGGTGGATGAAAACGGCAGCATCACCAGTGAGAGTTCCGGTATCCCCGAGCCCGGCTACTACTTCACCCTGCCCTATGAGCTGAACCAGACGCTGCAGCAAATGACTGGAAGTCAGGGTGGCCCGGTCAACCTGGCCAACCACATCAGACTAACAGACCGTACCGACGGTAGCCGCCAGTGGATCCTGCAGCTCTATGACGGCACAATCAACAGTGCCGCCTATGGCAAGTACATTTATCGTCTGGCCGAGACAGCCACCGGCAATTCTCCCGCTAAGCTGGTCATCAAGGACGGCAGCACAATCATCACTGATGATGAACTTTACATTACGAATGACGCCCTTTATAAGACCTATACCATGTCCCTGGACACCGGCGCAGCGGCTGCTGGCAATATCACGGTGGAGATCAGCGCAGATGGAAACAGCTGGAGCCAGCCTACTGCAGGCGCTGTAAATGGCCTGTGCCTGGGCGAGGGCACCCTCACCGTCCGCGGCACTGACAACAGCACTCCCACTCTGACCACGGATATCGGCAGCAATGAGAGCGATGTGGCCAATAACCACCAAATCGCCAATGAGGAGTCCCAGACCACCATTACCGCCGTGGCTCCTGAGGGCACCGACTACACCATCAACGGCAGTGATGTGACCACCGGCGGCAGCATCGGTCTGCTCACCGACGGCCTGCTGCCCAATGACGTGTTGAGCGGATATCTGGATGAGCATAATCTGACCGACGAGAACACCAAGGTAGACTACCAGTACCTGGATCTGGTGGACATGAGCAACGGCAACGCCTATGTTACCGCCGACAGTGCTCTGGATATCTATTGGAAGCTGCCCGCCGACGCGGATGTCTCCGGCGACTTCTATGTGGTCCACTTCAACGGCCTGGACCGCAACTACGATGTGGATCAGCTGGATCAACTGATTGGCGATGCCAATCACGCTGTTACCATTTACTCCGAGGCAAAGAAGAACCTGGATGTTGTGACCATCAACGGCGAGCAGTATCTGAAGTTTGCTACCAGCTCCTTCTCCCCCTTCGCTCTGGTGTATGACACCAAGGACGAGCCTGTTGTGGAGAAGGTAACCGTTACCTTCGACAGCGGTAAGCACGGCGACTTTGGCTGGTACCACGTGACCAGCAAGGACGTGGAACTCACCAAGGGTGACAAGCTGGCTGCCTACCAGATCCCCTATGTGTTTGAGGACGAGGGTTACGAGTTCATCGGCTGGTACAAGCAGGGCAGCGGCTCCTGGCACCTCTACTCTGACGAGGATCTGCTGGAGATGACCTTCACCAGCGACACCACCTTCATTGCCCAGTACAAGTACGTGGGCGGCCCCAGCGTGGATGATGAGTATGATGTTGTCTACAACGCCAACTTCACCGATGGCGGCGTGCCCAGAAGACAGGGCTACGACAAGGGTGAGACCGTAACGGTCAGCGAGAACAAGTGGTTCGAGCGCGACGGCTACATCTTTGTGGGCTGGAACACCGAGGCCGACGGCACCGGCGACAGCTACGATCCCGACGACACCTTCAAGATGCCCGGCCGCGATGTGTACCTGTACGCTCAGTGGCAGAAGGAGAAGCCCGGTCCCGACGACACCGGCGTGTCCCGCTGGCTGGAGACCGAGGATCATAACGCGTACCTCACCGGCTATCCCGACAGTACCTTCGGCGCTGACCGGAATATGACCCGCGCTGAGGTGGCTCAGATGTTCTATTCTCTGCTGAAGAACAAGAACGTGATGATCACCACCAGCTTCTCCGACGTGTCCAACGACGCCTGGTATGCCACTGCGGTGAAGACCATGGCCAGCCTGGGTATGATGAGCGGCTATCCCGACGGTACCTTCCGTCCTGACGAGCCCATCACCCGTGCTGAGTTTGCCACCGTGGCTCTGGCCTTTGCCTATGAGCCCGACAATGCCCGCTGCTCCTACCTGGATGTGAGCACCAGCGCCTGGTACTACACCTATGTGGCTCAGGCCACGACCTACGGCTGGATCGGCGGCTATCCCGACGGTACCTTCCGTCCCAACAACTCCATCACCCGTGTGGAGGTGTGTGTCATCGTCAACAATATGCTGGGTCGTACCCCGGACGAGGACTACATCGACCGCAACGAGGATGAGCTGGTGAACTTCGTGGATCTGAGCGACCGCTATTGGGGTTACTACACCATCATGGAGGCCACCAACGGCCACGAGTACACCGGAAATTACAGCAACGAGACCTGGAAGGATGTAAAGTAACAAACAGTTACCCAGACACATCATTTCTTGGCAAAAAACAGCGTCCTGGACAGGTACTGTCCAGGACGCTTCTTTTTTACATTAGAAATAAAATGGTGTGCTAAACTGTTTCAATGGGGCATGTACGGCCGCATGTTTCCCCCTCCCATGCAATATAGATGATTATAGTCTGCTATGGGAGATGATCGGAATGAGAAAACCAATCCGCGCCTTTCACATCGTTCTCATGAAGAAAAGATGGTGGACCGCCGCGGCATGTCTGTGTCTGGCCGCCATCATGTTCTGCGTGGTCAACTATTATCCCGCCGCGGTGGGGGCCTCCGCCACCACACGGCAGCTGCCCATCTACTGTGTACAGCGGGACCAAAAGCTGATCTCCATCAGCTTCGACGCTGCCTGGGGCAACGAGGACACCCAGCAGCTCATTGACATTCTGGACCGCTACGGGGTAAAGGCCACCTTCTTTGTGGTGGGCTCCTGGGTAGATAAGTACCCGGAATCGGTCAAGGCCCTCTCGGACGCGGGCCACGAGGTGATGAACCACTCCAACACCCACGCCCACTACCCCCAGCTCACCGCCGACGAGGTGATTGCCGACCTCAATACCTGCAACGACAAGATCGAGGCGGTCACCGGGGTGCGGCCCACCCTGGTACGCATGCCCTACGGGGACTACGACGACAAGTCGGTCCAGGCCGCCCGCTCCATCGGCATGGAACCCATCCAGTGGGACGTGGACAGCCTGGACTGGAAGGAGATCCCCGCCCAGGAGATCGCCCAGCGGGTGACCAGCAAAGTGGGGCCGGGGTCCATCGTACTCTTCCATAACGCGGCCCTCCACACCCCGGAGGCGCTGCCCACCATTCTGGAGCAGCTCACTCAGGAGGGCTATACCTTTGTACCCATCTCCCAGTTGATCCTGACCGGGGACTATTCCATCGACCACACCGGCCGTCAGTGTCCGTGCTAAATAAAACAAAAATTTCCACAAATACTTCTTGACAAACCTTGGGATTCTGTGATACTTTAACCACAACAGAGGCTGACAACCGAATACCGAATCCATACAGCGGATGAACGATTCAGGAGAGACCGCAGGTTCCCCTGCGGCACCGAAGGAGCAATGCCACACTCTCTCAGGTAAAAGGACTGGGTCGGGACGCAAATCTGAAAAGCATCCTTTGGGTGCACCGACGGGGCAACTGTCTGGACGCGTTCAGGCGGGAATCTCTCAGGTTTATGTACAGAGGCGCAGCGATATTAGGTATCGTTGCGTCTCTGTTTTTCTTTGCCCGAGAGATTATATTCTGAACGGAGGGAATCCCCATGAGCGAACTCAAACGCACCCAGCTTTACGACGTACACGTGGCAGCCGGCGCCACCATGGTGGACTTCGGCGGATGGGAAATGCCCATCAAGTACCCCACCGACATCGTGGCCGAGCATCTGTACACCCGCAGCTTCTGCAGCCTGTTCGACGTGTCCCACATGGGCCGTATCCTGGTGGAGGGCCCCCAGGCCGTCCCCTTCCTGCAGCACGTGCTCTCCAGCAACGTGATGGCTCTGGATGTGAACAAAGCCCAGTACGCTATCCTGCCCACCGAGACCGGCGGCGCAGTGGACGACGCCTACCTCTACCGCTTTGAGGAGGAGCGCTACCTGCTGGTGGTCAATGCCGCCAACACAGACAAGGACCTGGAGCACCTGCAGCGCCACATCCAGAACTTTGACGCCAAGATGACCGTCATCACCGCCGACTGGGCCGCCATCGCCGTGCAGGGTCCCAAGTCCAAGGAGCTGCTCATGACCCTGTCCGGGGGTGAGAGCATCACCGAGCCCATGAGAAATGCTCTGAACACTCTGGAGCTGGAGGGCCACACCGTCCGGGTGGCCAAGACGGGCTACACCGGCGAGCCCATCGGCTATGAGGTCTATGTGCCCAGCCAGGACGCCGTGTGGCTGTGGAACCGCCTGGTGGAGCTGGGCGCCCGTCCCGCCGGCCTGGGTGCCCGTGACACCCTGCGTCTGGAGGCAGGCATGCCCCTCTACGGCCACGAGCTGGGCCTGTCCCCCGACGGGCAGGAGATCCCCATCTACGCCATCCCCCTGGCCCGGTTTGCCGTCAGCTTCTCCCCCCAGAAGGGCGACTTTGTGGGCCGTGAGCCCCTCCAGCGCCAGTATGACGCCTTCCGCAAGATCATGGACCGGGACTTCTCCGATCTGGAGCACCTGCCCCGGCGGGTCCGCCCCATCACCCTGCTGGGCCGGGGCGTGATGCGGGCCGGGATGCCGGTATACCGGGGCGACGAGGCCATCGGCTTTGTGACCAGCGGCACCATGGTTCCCTACTTTACCACCCAGGGCCAGGGCCTGGAGACCGAGATTCTGGAAAAGAGCGCCATGCGCTCCATCGGCCTGGCCTATATCTCCAGCGATGTGCTGGATGATGACAAGGTGGAGATCGATGTGCGCGGCCGCCGCATCGCCGCCGTCATTCCTCCCTACCACATGCGGGGCGACGCGCCTCCCTACGCCCGTCCCATTCTCTACCAGGCCCCCGAGGAGGAGGGTGCTGCCGCTTCCGGCGACCGCCTGCCCAAGGCCCTGGAGCTCATCTCCCAGGCTACCGACAACCACCGCTGGCGCCAGGAGAAGTGCATCAACCTCATCCCCTCCGAGATGACTCCCTCCCGGGCGGTGCGGCTGCTCTCCGCCAGCGACCCCGCCTTCCGCTACGCAGAGCACAAGAAGGTAAAGAGCTTCTACGACGCGGATATCTTCTACTACCAGGGCACCGAGTTCATCGACCAGGTGGAGCAGCTGCTCACCCAGGAGATGTGCACCTACCTGGGCTGCCGGGAGGCGGAGACCCGGGTCATCAGCGGCCAGATGTCCAACATGGCGGTGTTCTCCGCCCTCATGGACTTCAAGAACCGCCTCAACCGCAAGCAGACTCCCCAGCGCCTGGGCTACGTGCTCAACAACCACATCATCAAGGGCGGACACCTCAGCGCCCAGCCCATGGGTGCCCTCCACGACTACATCGCCGTGGACCCTGTCACCGAGCGCTCCGCCGTGGTGAACTTCCCCGTCTGCAAGGACAACATCTACAAGATCGACGTGGAGGAGACCAAAAAGGTCATCCAGCAGTATAAGCCCGAGCTCATCATCTTCGGCAAGAGCATGGTGCTGCACAAGGAGCCCGTGGCCGCCATCCGGCAGTTTGTGGATGAGCAGAACATCCCCACCACCATCATGTACGACATGGCCCACGTGCTGGGACTCATCGGCGACCACTTCCAGAAGCCCTTTGAGGAGGGCGCGGAGATCGTCACCGGCTCCACCCACAAGACCTTCTTCGGTCCCCAGAGAGGTGTCATCGGTGTCAACTACGACAAGAGCGACCTGAAGTACGGCCTGTGGGAGACCATCGAGACCCGCACCTTCCCCGGCAGCGTATCCAACCACCACCTGGGCACCATGCTGGGCCTGCTGATGGCCGCCTACGAGATGAACCAGTTCAAGGACGAGTACCAGAAGGCCGTGGTGGAAAACGCCAAGCACTTCGCCAAGTGCCTGAAGGCAGAGGGCCTGGACGTGGCAGGCGATCCCGCCATCGGCTACACCGAGACCCACCAGGTCATCGTATCCGTGGGCTACGCCGCCGGTCCCGAGGTGGCCGCCCGTCTGGAGCGCAACAACATCATCGCCAACTACCAGGCCACCCCCGATGAGGAGGGCTTCACCGCCTCCGGCGCTCTGCGCATGGGCGTCAACGAGATGACCCGCTTCGGCTTTGGCAAGAAGGAGTTCGAGGCTCTGGCCTCCCTCATCGCCGACTGCGTCCTGCGGGGCAAAGAGGTGGGCGACGAGGTGATCAAGCTGCGCAGCGGCTACACCCAGATGCACTACTGCTTCCAGGATGACCAGACCCTGGCCGCGCTGGAGAAGCTGGCCGCCAACACCGGGATCTGATTTCCACCCCGCGCCATTCCGTTCACTGAAACTATTCCACCCTACATTATATATAAAGGAGAATTACTATGAACTTTCCTGCTGAACTGAAATATTCCAAGTCTCACGAGTGGGTCAAGATGCTGGACGAGACCACTGCCCTGGTGGGCATCACCGACTACGCCCAAAAGGAGCTGGGCGACCTGGTGTTCATCAACCTGCCCATGGAGGGCGACGAGGTCACCAAGGAGACTCCCTTCTGCGATGTGGAGTCGGTCAAAGCGGTCTCCGACGTGATGAGCCCGGTCTCCGGCACGGTGGCCGAGGTAAACGAGGAGCTCCAGGACGCCCCCCAGATGCTCAACGAGTCCCCCTATGACGCGTGGATCGTCAAGGTGGAGAACATCACCGACTTTGAAGAGCTGCTGGACGCCGACGCCTACCAGGCCTTCATCCAGGCGTAAGCCCCCCACCCCGGGCCGGACCTTCCGGCCCGGGGTCCCAGGAATTGAGAAAGGAATGAGCCGTTATGGGATCCTATATTCCCAATACCCCCGCCCAGCGGCAGGAAATGCTGGCTGCCATCGGGGTCTCCTCTCTGCGGGAGCTGTACGCCAATGTGCCTGAGCAGATGCTGCTCAGCACCCAGGATCTGAAGCTGCCCCAGGGGCTCAGCGAGCTGGAAGTGCGGCAGAAGATGACCGCCCTGGCCCAGAAAAACCGGGTCTACCCCACTCTGCTGCGGGGCGCGGGCGCCTACCGCCACTTTATCCCCTCGGTGGTCAAGAGCGTGGCCTCCCGGGAGGAGTTCGTCACCGCCTACACCCCCTACCAGGCGGAGATCAGCCAGGGCATTCTCCAGTCTATCTTTGAATTTCAGACCATGATCTGCAATCTCACCGGCATGGATGTAGCCAACGCCTCGGTCTATGACGGGGCTACCGCCGCCGCCGAGGCCATCGCCATGTGCCGGGACCGCCGCCGCAGCAAGGCCTATGTGTCCGCCTGCGCCCACCCCCAGGTCATTGAGACCATGCAGACTTACTGCTTCGGCTCGGACACCGAGCTGGTGATCGTACCCGAGAAGGACGGACGCACCGACCTGGAGGCCCTCAAGGGCATGCTGGGCCCCGACGCCGCCTGCTTCTACCTCCAGCAGCCCAACTACTACGGCAACCTGGAGGACGCCGCCGCCATCGGCGAGGCGGTCCACGCCGCGGGAGCCAAGTACATTATGGGCGTCAACCCCATGGCCTGCGCCGTCATGGAGACTCCTGCCGCCTGCGGCGCCGACGTGACCGTGGGCGAGGCCCAGCCGCTGGGCCTGGAGCTGGCCTTTGGCGGGCCCTACCTGGGCTTTATGGCCGCCACTCAGGGGATGTTCCGCAAGCTGCCCGGCCGCATCGTAGGCCAGACCCACGACAACAAGGGCGAGGTGGGCTATGTGCTTACCCTCACCGCCCGGGAGCAGCACATCCGCCGGGAGAAGGCCTCCTCCAACATCTGCTCCAACCAGGCGCTGTGCGCCTTTATTGCCGGGGCCTACCTCAGCGCCATGGGCGCCCAGGGGCTGACCCAGGCGGCGGTGCTGTCCATGTCCAAGGCCCACTATCTGGCCGAGGAACTGGAGAAGATCGGGCTGCACCGGGTGCACCAGGGAGAATTTTTCCACGAATTTGTCACCACCTGTCCTAAGCAGGAGCAGGTGCTGGCCGCGCTGGACCGGGAGGGCATCCTGGGCGGACTGCCCGTAGAGGGCGGACTGCTGTGGTGCGCCACCGAGGTGGTCACCCGGGCTGAAATTGACCATGCGGTTTCCATTGTGAAGGAGGTGCTGGGCGCATGAAGCTGATTTTTGAAACCGGAGCGCCGGGGCGGCACCTGACTCTGCTGCCCCCCTGTGACGTGCCCCAGGTGACCCTCTCCCAGGGCCGCACCCAGCCTCTGGTGCTGCCCGAGGTGTCGGAGACCGAGCTCACCCGCCACTACACCGCCCTGAGCAAGCGGGTCCACGGTGTCAACGACGGGTTCTACCCTCTGGGCTCCTGCACCATGAAGTATAACCCCAAGATCAACGAGGATATGGCCGCCCTGCCCGGCTTTACCCAGGTCCACCCCCTCCAGCCCCAGGAGACTGTCCAGGGCTGCCTGGAGGCCTACGCCCTGGCGGAGGAGCTGTTTGGCGAGATCACCGGCATGGACGCCATGACCTTCCAGCCCGCTGCCGGCGCCCACGGCGAGTTTACCGGCCTTCTGCTCATCAAGGCCTACCACCGCAGCCGGGGCGAGCTGGGCCGCAACAAGATCATCGTCCCCGACTCCGCCCACGGCACCAACCCCGCCTCGGCGGTGATGGCCGGCTTCCAGGTCATCAACATTCCCTCCGGCGCGGACGGCTGCGTGGACGTGGAGGCCCTGCGGGCGGCGGTGGGTCCCGACACCGCCGGACTGATGCTCACCAATCCCAACACCGTGGGCATCTTTGATAAAAATATCCTAGATATCACACAAATCGTTCACGAAGCCGGCGGTCTGTGCTATTATGATGGAGCGAACCTGAACGCGGTGATGGGCGTGGTCCGTCCCGGCGACATGGGCTTTGACGTCATTCACCTCAACCTGCACAAGACCTTCTCCACCCCCCACGGCGGCGGCGGTCCCGGTGCGGGCGCGGTGGGCTGCAAGGAGCTGCTGCGTCCCTTCCTGCCCGGCCCCGTGGTGGTCAAGGGAGAAAGCGGCTATCAGTTTGCCCAGCCGGAGCAGTCCATCGGCCGGATGAAGAACTTCTACGGCAACTTTTCCGTGGTCATCAAGGCCCTCACCTATGTCCTTACCCTGGGACAGGAGGGCATCGGTGAGGCGGCCCAGAATGCGGTGCTCAACGCCAACTACATGCGCAAGCGTTTGGAGGACACCTTCCACATGGCCTATGCCGGTCCCTGCATGCACGAGTTCGTTATGTCTCTGGACAACCTGAAGGAGGAGACCGGGGTATCCGCCCTGGATCTGGCCAAGGGCCTTCTGGATAACGGCATCCATCCCCCCACCATGTACTTCCCCCTCATCGTCCACGAGGCGCTAATGGTGGAGCCCACCGAGACCGAGAGCCGGGAGACTCTGGACGAGGCCTGCGACGTGTTCCTCAAGCTGTGGGAGCAGGCCCACACCCAGCCGCAGTCCCTCCACGACGCCCCCGTCGCCACGCCGGTGGGCCGTCTGGACGAGGTGGGCGCGGCCCGTCACCCCGTGTTGCGGTATCAGCCATGATCCGCCGCATCTTCCTGTGCCGGGCCACCGGCACCGACCCCCACGAGAATCTGGCTTTGGAGCAGTATCTGCTGGAGCATGTGCAGCCGGAGAGCTGCATTCTCTACCTGTGGCAGAACCGGCACACCGTAGTGCTGGGCCGCAACCAGAACGCCTGGCAGGAGTGCCGCTGTGCTCAGCTGGAGGCCGACGGCGGCTTTCTGGCCCGGCGGCTGTCGGGGGGCGGTGCGGTATTCCACGACCTGGGCAACCTAAACTTCACCTTCCTGGTCCCCACCCAGGACTACGACCTGGAGCGGCAGCTCTCGGTGGTCGCTCAGGCCTGTCTGGGCCTGGGGCTGTCGGTGGAGCGCTCCGGACGCAACGACGTTTTGTGCCAGGGACGAAAATTCTCCGGCAACGCATTCTATTCCCACCAGGGGAAAAGCTATCACCACGGCACCCTGCTGGTGGATGTGGATCTGGAGGCCATGGGGCGCTATCTCAGCCCCTCCCCTGCCAAGCTGCAGGCCAAGGGAGTTGCCTCGGTGCGCTCCCGGGTGGTGAACCTCAAGCAGCTGTGTCCTCAGCTGACCGTGGAGGAGATGGCCCGGCAGATGGAGCTGGCCTTCGGCCAGGTCTACGGCCTGCCGGTGGAGGAAATGGACCCCCGGCAGCTGGACGCTCAGGCCCTTCAGGCCCTCACCGAGCACAACCGCAGCTGGGACTGGCTCTACGGCCCCAAGCTGCCCTTTACCCTCCAGTGCGCCCAGAAGTTTGACTGGGGCGAGCTGACGGTCCAGCTCAAGGTGGACCAGGGCGTCATCCAGGAGGCGGCGGTCTACTCCGACGCCATGGACTGGACGCTGGCCCCCCAGCTGGAGGCCGCCCTCACCGGCTGCGCTCTGGAGCGGCAGGCGCTGGAGCACCGGCTGGAGGGATTCCCCAGAGAGCTGGGGGAGCTTTTGCAACGTGCATTGTAATAAAAGTCTCACAAACCGCGCCCATGCCCTGTGCTGGGCGCGGTTTCGGATAACATGGAGATGACAGATATGAGCGACTATGAACTGATGGTAATTGGCGCCGGTCCCGGCGGCTACGTAGCCGCCCTGCGGGCAGCGAAGCTGGGACTGAAGACCGCCATTGTGGAAAATCGGGACGTGGGCGGCACCTGCCTCAACCGGGGCTGCATCCCCACCAAGACCCTGCTCCACTCCGCCGAGGTGGCCCGGGAGGCCCAGGAGGCCCAGGCGCTGGGCGTCACCGCTCAGGCCACGGTGGACTTTGCCGCCGCCCACCGCCGCAAGGCCCAGGTGACCCAGCAGCTGCGGGAGGGCATCGAGGGGCTCTTCCGCCAGCAGAAAGTGGACCTGATCCGGGGCACCGGCACCATTCTTGCCCCCGGCCAGGTGGAGGTGGAGGGCAAGACCTACTCCGCCGACAAGATTCTCATCGCCACCGGCTCCGTCCCCGCCCGTCCCCCCATCCCCGGGCTGGAGCACGCACTGACCTCCGATGAGCTGCTGGAGCACCAGGAGCAGGTATATCAGTCTCTGGTGATCATCGGCGGCGGCGTCATCGGCATGGAGTTTGCCTCCCTGTACCAGATGCTGGGCTGCCAGGTCACGGTGCTGGAGGCCATGGACCGGATTTTGCCCAACATGGACCGGGAGGTGTGCCAGAATCTCAGCATGATTCTGAAAAAGCGGGGCGTACAGATCTTCGCCGGAGCCCGGGTGGAACAGGTGGAGCCGTCAGAGAATGGATACACCGTCCGCTTTACCCAGAAGGGCCAGAGCGCCCAGGTCCAGGGCGAGGTGGTGCTGTGCGCCATCGGCCGCCGTCCTAACACCCAGGGGCTGTTCGGCCCGGACTTCTCCGTGGAACAGGAGCGGGGCCGCATCCTGGTGGACGAAACCTTCCAGACCAGCGTGCCCGGCGTGTACGCCGTGGGCGACGTGTCCGCCCGCATCCAGCTGGCCCATGTGGCCTCCGCCCAGGGAACCGCCTGTGTGGAGCGTCTGGCCGGGCGCAATCCCCTGACTGACCTGAACGCCATCCCCTCCTGCATCTACACCGACCCGGAGATCGCCTGCGTGGGTCTCACCGCCGATGAGGCCAAGGCCGCCGGCCGGGCCGTGAAGGTGGGCAAGTACGTCATGTTCTCCAACGGGCGCACGGTGATCGTCCAGGGCCAGCGGGGCTTTATCAAGGTGGTGGCCGACCAGGAGACGGGCGTGATTTTGGGCGCCCAGCTCATGTGCCAGCGGGCCACCGACATGATCTCCCAGTTTACCGCGGCGGTGGTCAACGGCCTGACCGCCCGGCAGCTGCTGGCCGCCATGCGGCCCCACCCCACCTTTGACGAGGGCGTGGGAGAGGCGCTGGAGGATCTGCTGGCCAAGCTGGAAGCCCGCTGAAACACCAAGAATCCACCCGTCAAGGAGGACGCTATGAACGTATTTGATATCATCGGTCCGGTGATGATCGGACCTTCCAGCTCCCACACCGCGGGGGCGGTGCGGCTGGGCCGGGTGGCCTGGAAGATCTTAGGGGAAGAGGTGGCACAGGCCGACATCCAGCTGGCCGGCTCCTTTGCCCAGACCTACCGGGGCCACGGCACCGACAAGGCGCTGATTGCGGGGATCATGGGGATGCACTCGGATGACGAGCGCATCCGCCGCTCCCTGGAGCTGGCCCGGGAACGGGGCCTGGTCTTCTCCTTCCGGGAGGAGGACATCCCCGGCGCCCACCCCAACACCGCCCGGATCTCCCTGGTGGGAGAGCACGGGGCCCGGGCTGTGGTCCAGGGGGCCTCGGTGGGAGGGGGAAACATTCTGATCACCCAGATCAACGGCATGGCGGTCTCCTTTACCGGGCAGTATAACACCCTGCTGGTGCTTCACCACGACCAGCCGGGCGTCATTGCCGCCGTGACCAACTTTATTGCTTCTTCCGATCTGAACATCGGCAACTTCCGTCTCTCCCGCCCCCGAAAGGGCGGGGAGGCGGTGATGACCATCGAGGTGGACGGAGACGTACCCGACAGCCTCATGCAATCGCTGCGCGGCCAGCCCCACGTGCTCAACGTGGTGCTCATCCGGGCCATTTAAGGGGGGATCGCCATGCTGGAGTATACTTCCATTTCCGAGCTGTGCCAGGCGGCGCAGGAGCAGGGCGTGAGCCTGTCTCAGCTGGTTCTGGCCGACCAGGCCCAGCAGATGGAGCTCTCCCCCCAGCAGCTGCTGGACAACATGCAGCACCGCTTTACGGTGATGCAGGAGGCGGTACGGGCCGGGCTGGACCCGGAGCTGCGCTCCACCTCGGGGCTGACCGGAGGCGACGCCGCTAAGCTGTGGCGCTACGCCCAGAGCGGCGGCATCACCGGCGCGTTTCTCAACCGGGCCATCGCCCGGGCGGTGGCGGTGGCGGAGTACAACGCCGCCATGGGCAAGATCGTGGCTGCCCCCACCGCCGGCTCCTGCGGGATTCTGCCCGGAACCGTGGTGTCTATGGTGGAGGAGGAGCGGTGCAGCCGGGAGGCGGGCGTGATGGCTCTGTTTACCGCCGGCGCGGTGGGCATGGTCATTGCCCAGAAGGCCTGCATCGCCGGGGCCCAGGGGGGCTGCCAGGCCGAGTGCGGCTCGGCGGCGGCCATGGCGGCCGCTGCCCTGGTGGAGCTGCAGGGCGGAAGCCCCGCCCAGTCGGCCCACGCCTGCGCCATCGCTCTGAAAAACCAGCTGGGGCTGGTGTGCGACCCGGTGGCCGGACTGGTGGAGATTCCCTGCATCAAGCGCAATGTGGGCGGCGTAGTCATCGCCTTTTCCGCCGCGGAGATGGCCCTGGCCGGGGTGGAGAGCAAGATCCCGGTGGACGAGTGCATCCAGGCCATGGGCGCGGTGGGCGAGTCTATGCCCTGCTCCCTGCGGGAGACCGCCCAGGGCGGTCTGGCCGCTACCCCCACCGGCCAGGCCATGCGCCGAGCCGTCTTTGGAGATTAAAAAATGGGAGAGGACCAGATGGTCCTCTCCCAAATACATAGGAGGAGACCGTTGGTCTCCTCCTTTTTCTTTAACACACGACCCGGCACAGGGTAAATTCCCCGTAACCGGAGATCACCCGGTAGTAGCCGCACAGGCTCTCATTGAGCTCGGGGTCGATGGTATCCACCCACAGGGGCTCGCCCCGCAGCTGAGCCAGCTTGGCGGGGGTGGCCAGCAGGATGATGTTCTCCTTTCCCACCTGCCGCAGCACCTGGGGGGTGAGCTGCTGGTTGCCCCGGCCAAAGAGGCAGCCCTGTCCGCCGGTCACCGTCACCACCAGCTTGGTGGGGCGGCCCTCCAGCAGGGCGGGGATATCCAGGCCGGACAGGTCGGAGGCGATGAGCTTGCCGTCCCGCACCAGGTCCACGCCGATGAGGGTGTTGGGCAGCCCCAGCACCTCCATCACGCCCCGGGTGGTAGTGCCCGCTCCAATGAGATAGTTGACCCCCGGCTCCATGTGGTCGGTGACCTGGAAGGCAATGGCCCGGATAGCCTGGGCGTCCGAGAGGGGAGTGGGGGCCTTCCGGCTCTGGGTGAGGCCGGGCTGGGCGGGGATGGTGAGATAGCCGTACAGCCGGGTGTTGATGCGCCCCTGGCGGTAGAGCTCCTCGTCGATGTCCAGCACCTCCTCCTCCCGGGTGCGGCCCGTCTCCTGCGCCAGCCACAGGGCGGCCAGCCGCCCGGCGTCCCGGGGGCTTCGTCCAAACACGGGGGAGTGGATCTTCACTCCGGCGGGGATGCCCAGCACCGGTGTACCCAGCCCCAGGGCGTTATACACGTCCCGGGCCGTCCCGTCGCCGCCGGCAAACAGGATGAGGTCTACCCCCTCCTCCGCCAGCGCCCGGGCCAGGGCCTGGGTGTCCTCTCCCCGGGTGGATTCCCCCTGGGGAGCGCCAGGCAGCAGGCGGCAGGGAAGGCCCAGGCTCTGGGCCGCGTCGCCGCCCATGGCTCCCGGCCAGGTGACCACCTGGAAGGGGACTGCGGTCTGGGCAAGGGCCTGGAGGGCCTGGCAGGTCCGCTCCCCGGCATGGGGGACTGCGCCCCGGCGCAGGGCCTCCTGGGCCACGTGGTCGGTGCCCTTCAGACCCACGCTGCCCCCCAGTCCGGCGATGGGATTGATGATCAGGCCAACGGTTTTCATAGGCATCCTCCCGATTATGACAGCAGCCGGAGCGGGCGTTGGCCCAGCCCCGGCGGCTGTCTCACAGATTTTTGGGGGTAAAATCAGGTTTCCGTATACTTGCGCAGGTAGGTCTTCCAGGAGAGGGCCCACTTGGCGGGATCGTCCATGCCGGACTCATCCACCTGGTGGGTCACGCTGCGGTGAGGCGCGGTGCGGATGATGTCGGGATTCTCATGGGCCTCGCGGAAGACATATTTCAGCGTCTCAATGTACTCGTCGATGTCCTGCTTGGAGGGAGTCTCGGTGGGCGCCAGGGTCATGGGCTCAGCCAGATAGT
>ENA-UPXC01000849-UPXC01000849.1-human-gut-metagenome-genome-assembly--contig:-NODE-849-length-48510-cov-5.192534_pt1 | contig 48510 bp, 41 predicted proteins | sample MGYA00250047_ERZ773371 | MGnify/ENA primary metagenome ERZ773371 (study PRJEB29103, sample SAMN06111975) | human gut metagenome | biome: human gut; feature: ankylosing spondylitis patient; material... | reverse complement strand
TTCCAAAAAGACTATCGAGCAGTATTTGGAGGCTAATATGGAAGCAGTTGATAGAAAAACAGTCAGTACCATTAGAGTATTATGCGCTGATACTGTTGAAAAGGCAAATTCAGGACATCCGGGACTGCCTTTGAGGCTTCAATTCTAATTGATAAATTGTTTAAAAGATCTGGTCTTAAGTTGATAATATTATTGGGAAAATAAAGAAATTAGTCTTTTAATCGGTGATTAACTGTAATAAATAATATAACGAAAAGATGACCAGCTTATTTAACTAGTCATTTTTTTGTTATATAAAATAAATATCGAAATTTATTACCTGGGAAATTGTATTTATTTTCAAAAAGTTGTTATTAGTTCAATAACTCAAAGGATAAAACACCTTTTATGAGTTGATTTTTAATATATGTAAAAATATGATTTTAAAATAGTAGAGGAGTTGGAATAAAAATAACATGATATAAAGGTGATTATTTTGGTTTTGGAGGTTTTTTTAGTGAAAATAAAATTGTTTTTTTTATAATACATTTTTTAAGCAAACTTTTTGACATTATCACATAGTCATTGTATAATCATGGCGTTCATAAATATGGCAAACTCTTTGAAAAAAGAAGTACGCAAAGCTATAGGGCCTTCATCAATTATGATATGGCAGCCAGTTGCATTCATTCGTGTATGTGTACGCTATTTTTATGTGTGCATTTTTTTTGTGCGCATAAAATAGAAACAGCACAGTAAAAATAAATAACGTAACATTGATTTGCAATGCGAGTTAAGCCCATTAAATGGACAAAAATAACAAATAGGAAAGGAGAATTACAATGAAGAAAATACTTGCTTTTTTTCTTGTCGTAGTTGTTTTGCTGGGGTCAACACAGTTAACTATTTATGCTGATAATGAAAGTCAGGGGCAAGAAATAACTACATCAGTTACAAATGGTGAATCAACAAAAAATGAAAACGATTCTTCAATGATAACTAATGAAAAAACAGTTAATAATGAATCAACGTCGCCAGAAAAAACAGCTGATGTTAAGAATTCTTCAATAACGGGTAAAGTAAAACTGATTATTAATACGCAGTATTTTAAAAAGAATATTAGTACTTTGTCAGCACAATTAGCTAATATTGAACAAACTTACACTGGAGAATTAGATTCGACTAAAGAAAATAGTCAAATCTTTGAATTTAAGAATATTGTTAATGGAACATATACTTTAACAATTCAAGGTGATGGTTATGAAACTGTTAGTAAAGAGGTTGTTGTTAATAACAGTGAAACTACTGTAAAGTATGTCAATACAAACTCAGTTGCTGATAATATTGAAGGCAATGGATTTGGTACATTTGCATATGGTGATTTTAATAAGGATGGTAAAATTGATAGCAAAGATAAAAAAATATTATCTACTGCCATTTTTAATAATGATAGTTCTAATTCTTTATTAGATATTGATGATAATAATAAAATTGATTTATTAGATTTACACACTTTTACATATGCTTATAGTGATAATGGAACTACTCAAGTTACAAGATTGGAACCAGTTATTGAAACTCAGCCATTGTTAGTAAACAATGTCTCATTAAATAATGATGAGTTACAAGGAACTTTAGAGGGAAAAATAGAAAATATTTTTAGTGAGACAGCTCAAGAAGAAACGCTTAAGTTAAAGCCGGAAAAAGATGAAGAAATTTCACAAAGTAATCCGATTCAAATGAGTCTTGAAGTTAAAAAGCCAGTAGCAGTTACACAGTTGACGATTCAAGGCACTAAAGAAAATGCAATAACAGAAGGTAGTGTAATTGTTGTCGCTGAGAATGGAGAAGAGATAGAAGCAGTTATCAGTACAGCTAAATCACGTGCTCGCATGGCTTCACGACAAGCAATCGTTCAGGCTGATGGATCAATTGTAATTGATTTAGGAACTCAAATTGCAGTAAAAAAAGTTACGATTAAAGTAACAGGAACATCTTCTAAATCATTAGCAGAAATTTCTAAAGTAGAGTTTTTAAATGGGATGGAAGATCATATTCCTGCCCCAAAATTAGATATTCCGACAGGAATTACAGTTGATGAGTTAGATGAAGAACTCTATATTAAGTGGGATGCATTAAATAACGTTACAGGTTATAAAGTAAAAATAACCTATAATGGTAAGACTGAGGAGCATGCCTCTAATGTCAATTCATTTAATTTAAAATCATTTAACGATAAAGATCTATTAAATGGTAAAACATATAAAATTAGTGTTAAAGCGATTAATGATGCTGATAAAAATTCACTTTGGGAATCAGATTATTCAGCTGCAGTTGAGGCTACACCACAAGCTTCAAAAGTTCCTGATGCACCTGATAATGTAAAAGCAGTTGGTGCTTATCGCTCGATTAATGTATCTTGGAAAGATATGAAGAGTACAGATTCTTACAATGTTTTTTATCGTGAAAAGGGGAATGGCGAGTATATTGAGGCTGTAAGTAAATACGAAGGAACCTCATATACAATCACTTCTTTAAAGGATAATACTAAATATGAAGTATATGTTACTGGTAATAATAAAAAAGGTACAGGGCCAGCTTCTTTAGTAAGTGAAGCAACGACGGTTAATATTTTACCTGCTCAATTACCACAATATAAATTGCTTAATACTTCAAATGGTGAAGGGAAATTATCAAATCATATCAATAATGTTTACTACGGAAATAATGGAGTTACAGAAATCGTAAATAGCCCGTTAGATGAAGTGAGTACGACAACTAATAGCGCTTTAGCTTTAGTAGATGATAACTATGATTCTTATCTACAAATCAATGACTGGGATTTTGGAGTTAGTTATCACCGTAATTGGCGTTTGACGTTTGAATTTGATGATACCTATGAAATGAACTATATTTCATTTGCTGGACCAGTTAATGATAGTAGTATTAATAATATTGGAATTTCATATTATGATGAAAGTGGTAAAGAAGTAGATGCTTCGATCGATGCTTTCAGAAGAAAAACAGATGATAACGGAAGAATTTATTTTATCGCTCATCTTGCGAAACCAATAAAAACTAATAAAGTTAGATTTGGAGTACAAAGTTCAAATCGAACAATGCGTATTTCAGAGTTTAATTTTTATTACTATGATTCATTAGAAGAAGATGTCAATGCTTTATTTACAGATTCATTCCATTTAACTGTAAGAGATGATGTTACTTCTACAACGCTTGATGATTTACAAACTAGATTGAATACACTTGACGAGGTATCCCAAGAATTACATCCATTTAAAGATTTAATTCAGTTAGAGCTTAATCAAGCAAGACAAGTTGTTGAGGGAACTGCACTACAAAATATTCAAGAGATTCATAATGGAATTGCAGCAAGTAAACAAGGAAACCTTGGATTTGGAGGATTAAACTCTTGGCAACCGTTAGGATATGTTACATATCCTGGTGATACATTTATCGTTTATGTAGGTCAAGAAGGAAAACGTAATGGACAAGCTGTGAATTTACAACTTGTATATTCGCAATATCATGCTGAATCAGCTTCGTTTGTTAGTAGTCCAATTAGCTTAAAAGTTGGTAAAAATGAAATCAGTATGAAAGAATTACAGTCTATCGGAGTTGAAAAAGGTGGATCTGTGTATGTTCAATATACTGGTAATTCTAATGAAAAGATTGCTGTTAGAGTATCAGGCGGTGAAAAGATTGCTACATTAGATTTATATCAAGTTAGTGATGAAAATGAACGATTAGAAAAAGTAAAAACTTATCTTCAAAGTTTACAAACACAAATTAATAAAATGGCTTCAAAACACGAAGAACTTCATCGTGATGACAATAGTGTTAACTATGATTATGACGAGAAAAATTGTATTTTAGGAGCTACTGAGATTATGCTTGATCATATGCTGTACTCAGTATCAGGTAAACAAATCATGGCTGGTTTAAAAGGTACAACATTAGATGAAAAGGCAAATCAATTATTAAATTCATTAAATGCAATGGATCAAATGATGGAATTATTCTATCAAAATAAGGGGCTTAATGAAAATGCAGCTGCTATTAATGATCGCTATCCTGCTCAGCATTTAAATATCCGTTATCAAAGAATGTTTGCTGGTGCTTTTATGTACGCTGGTGGAAATCATATCGGAATTGAATGGGGTTCAGTATCTGGTTTATCAAATGGAATTCCATTTGAAGCAGCAGAAAATGGAAAATATTTATCGGGTTCTTTATTTGGTTGGGGAATTGCCCATGAAATTGGACATAACATTAATCAAGGAAGTTATGCAATTGCAGAAATAACTAATAACTATTTCTCATTATTATCACAAAATCGTGATTCTAATGATACAACAAGATTTAAATATCCAGATGTTTATGAAAAAGTAACTTCAAATACGGTTGGAATGTCAAGTAATGTCTTTACACAATTGGCAATGTATTGGCAATTACATTTAGCTTATGATCAAAATTATCATTATAAATTATATGATTCACACGAGGAACAATTAAATTCATTGTTCTTTGCTCGAGTAGATTATTATGCTCGTAATCCTGGGAAGGTGAATATTCCTGAAGGTGGTACTGCATTAAAATTAAACAGTGATGCTCAACAAAACTTTGTACGTTTAGCTTCAGCAGCAGCTAACAAAGATTTAACAGATTTCTTTACAGCATGGGGAATTATTCCAAATGAAGAAACTAAAGCATTTATTAGCCAATTTGAAGCAGAAACAGATAAAATACAATATTTAGATGACGATTCAATGGCTTATCGTTTAGATGGTAAAGCTAGAATGTCTGTAGACACTGAAATTAATGCATCATTATCAAATGACAAAAATAGTAATCAAGTAACATTAACTATTTCTAACACAAATAAAGTTGATGGAGCAATGTTAGGTTATGAAATTTTAAGAAACGGTCAAGCAGTTGGATTTGTAAATGCAGAAACTGGTGAAACAACATTTACAGATACTGTTTCAACTGTTAATAATCGTGTTTTTACTTATTCAATCATTGGATATGATAAATTATTAAATCGAACTGCAGAGTTGACTTTAAAACCAATCAAAATTTCTCATGATGGAAGTCTTGATAAAAATCAATGGCTGATTGAAACTAATCTTATTTCAGATAATGATGAAGCAGTTGGTGATGAAGATTCAACACCATGTTTACCAGAACAAAAAGCAGTAAACGATTTAATTGATAACAATTATCAAAATGTTTATAAAGGGAGTACAGATACAAAACAAGGTGAATTTATTGTTTCACTAAATACTTTGGCTGACATAACCGGGGTTAAATTAACCAACCCATCATTTAATCAAGTACAGATTTATGTAAGTGATGATAAGGACAACTGGACTTTAGTAAAAGAAGACTCATTAAAAACAGGTGAAGAAAATAAATTATATTTTAGCCAGATTGTTAATGATGAATTAGAAAATAATAAATCATTGGTTTCATATTCAAGTAGTTATATTAAGATTGTTGCTGTTGATGAAAATGATATTAGTTTATCGGAAATTGATGTCTTAGGACCAACAGGTGATAATATTGATATGTCGCAAGAAAATAGTATTGGTATATTAAGCGGTGATTATAAACTAGATGCAAATAATACAATTCCAAAGGGATCATTGATCTTTACAGGAACATATGCTGGAAATCCAGCTTATAATGTTGTGGAATTAAGATATAATAAAGATGAAATTTTAAGTGGCTATCAAGCTATTTTTGCAGAAGATCCTGGAGATGGGGATCTAGCTGATGTTAGTGAAGGAACTTGGATTTATTATTTAATTCCTGAAACTGATGAAAATGGAAAAATCATAGAAAATAGCTTTGGATATCAAGATGATGAAGGAAATTTTGTTAAAGTTGAACTTCCTGGCTCAATTAAACCAGAGTTGTATCGCGTTAACGATGCTCAAACAAATGCTGGTCAACGTTTAGTAAGTGATTCTTTTGAAGTGAAAATTCCAACTGAATTACCTTCAATCACAATCGGAAATCAAAAGAGAGGTGGTAAATAATGAAAAAAATATTTCAATTTTTTATAGCTGTAGTAATGTGTTTATCTTTATCAACTAATATTTATGCTATTAATGATAATGAACACGAAATTACAACAGATAAGCCACATATTATTTTGACACCTAATCAAGCTGGCGATGAGTTGACAGTAAAACTACATTTAAGTCAAGAAATGTTTGAACGTCAAATTGCAACGATGCATTTATCTATTAATACGTCAAAATCAATTCAAGAATATCAAAATGCATTTATGTTGGACGAAGGATTAAAGAAACTAGCTTCAATATATGATTATAATCTTTCCGAAAATAAAATTGATTTGTTATTATCGAATAAAACTAAGTTATTTGAACAGCAAGAGATTACTTTAGGAACAATTAGAATTGATAGTAATAAAGATTTTGAAATAGAATTTACACCAGCAAAAATTACATATGTATATGTAAATGATAAAGCTGAAAATAGTATAGAATTCGATTGTCCAGCAGTAATATTATCAAGTGTGTCTGGTGGTGACTCAGGAGATAATGGACAAGATCCTGCTGATAAAATAACTGTAGAAACTGTGGTTGAGCACTTAGGTGGGAGTAAATTAGAGCTTGCTGAAGAATCGCAAAAAGTAGTTCAAACAAGCGTGATGAGTTATTTAAATAAACACTATGCAGAAATTTTAGGAAATTTACCTGAGGGAACTGTTATTAAAGCTCAACTTTCATTGAAAAATCTAACAGAAAGTGACATAACGATAGATCAGAAAGATAAGATTGAAAAAGTTTTAGAGGATGGAGCGAAAATATTAGCTTATTACGATATTTCTATTACGGCTACAGCTTATTCAAAAGATGACGTGATCATCCCAGAAATAAATGGTGTAGAAATTAGTGAAATGGCGTCTCCAATCAAATTATCTATGACAATTCCTAGTGAATTTATTAAGAAAAACCGTCAATTTGGAATAGTTAGACTGCACGATAATGAAGCTAATGGCTTAAAATCTAGCTTAGCAAATGAAAATATTATTACTTTTGAGACTGATCGTTTTTCAATCTATACATTAGTCGCTAAGGACTATACACAAGCAGAAGTAAATAAAGATCCAGATGTATTAAATAATTCTATTGTTAAAACTGGTGATGACACTTCATCAATGTTACCAATGATTTTTATGGCAGCTTCATTGTTAGTGATTATTGGAATTTTAGAAATGAAAAGAAGAGAAGTAAATAAACAAAAGTAGTTATAACGAAAAAGAGAAATTATGCTAAATAGGCATTTCTATTTCTCTTTTTTATTTTAATTAGTATTTTTAAATTTCCGACCAATCGGAATAGCTATTTTATTTTTTAAAACTATTTCATTACTTTTTCGAATAACAATGTGGTTTTGATTAACAATATAGCTCTTGTGAACTTAAATAAATTGATTAACAGCTAATTCATCGAGTAATTGACTAAGTTTTTTCGAAATTTATATTGACCAAGCTGAGTGTGGATAATTAAATAGTAACTAATGATTCAATCCAAATTATTTGATTGATTTTTATTTGAATATAAGAATACCCAATTTTAAAAGTTAAAATTTGTTCAATATTTTTATGCAGGTTTAATAACAAAGAAATAGCGTGATTAAGCTCTGTTTCTAAATCATTTTTTTCCAATAAAGCATAAAGGATGGTAACTTAATGAAAGGAACACTAATTCTTGATTATCAATGATAAATATAATTGAGTGTCTATCCATTTTGGGTGGAGAAAAATTTTTTTCAGGTCATGAATAGATGTAATTTCTTTAAAAATGATTACTTGTTTTTTCAATATATTCAGCAAAACGCATGTCTTTATTAGCTAAAGCTTCTTTTAAGTGATAGGAATCCTGGATTTTAACGCCTTGAGCCTCAATAAATTTGATTGCATAGTATATAAATATCACTGTATGATAGGGCAATCTTTGCAATATTAACTAGCGGTATTTGAATGTCAAATGTTGGTTCCCAGTTAAAAATAATGCGGTAAAATTGTTGGTAATTAAACCATAAATTTTGATTACTGCAATATTTAAAATATTTTTTATCAATGACAATAATTTGTCGATTTCCGTAACCGGCAGTGACAATGATTATTGCAATCATCATAAAAATAATGGTCGGTGAATACAATTCTGGATTTTGTAGATAAAAAATTAAGCTTTTTGAATGTGTTTGAAAAAATGGCATAGAGTAGATCCAGACCCAAAATACTAATAATAAATTCAACTAAAATTCGTTTGTGACTTACTAAACAGCCAATTGTTTTAATAATAATCCCTCCTTACACTTATCATTTTATTACGTTTAATAATTTTATTAATAACTTTGACCTCAATTACTTAAGTATAACCTAAACAGTGGATAAAAAGATAGTTAAAAAAGGGGCTGAAAAGTATTAGGCATATTTATAAATTTTATAGTCATTGTATTTTATTTTAAATAATGGCATAATACTAACAAAGAAGGGATGATCATGATGTTACAACAAGAACGGCATAATCAGATTATTGCTAAACTAGATTTAGAAGGGCAAGTAAGAGTTAGAGATTTAAGTAAGGATTTTAATGTAACCGAAGATTGTATTCGTAAAGATTTAACAATACTAGAAAAAAATGGAAAATTAAAGAGAATTCATGGTGGAGCAACACAGATACGAACTAATCTTCATCGTGTTAATGTCGGTGAGCGAATTGGTTTAAATTCACCTGAAAAGAAGCTTATTGCTCAAAAAGCAGTTGAAATAATTGAGCCGGGAACAATGGTTTTTTTAGGAATTTCAACAATTAATATTGAGTTGGCAAAACTTATCTATCAGCGTGATATGAACGTAACGGTTGTAACTAATATGATTGAATTGATCAATATTTTTAGAGGTGAATGTCGAGCAAGATTGATTTTTATTGGTGGAGAATTTAATAATCCTAAAGACGGATTCTTAGGTGCAATTACTATAGACCAAATAAAGAGTTATAAATTTGACTTGTCATTTTTAGGTGTGGTTGGAATTGACTTACATTCAGGAAATATTACAACTTATGATATCGATGATGGATTAACTAAAAAGCAAGTGATTAATTCTAGTAAAAAGAGTTATATGTTGGCTGAAACGGCAAAATTAAAATTAGACGGGAATTATGTTTTTTCTCATATAGATGATTTTACGGGAATTATTTGTGAAAAGGCGGTAACGCTTCAACAACGGGAACTTATTAATAAATATGGATTAGATATTTTATGATAAAGTGGTTTAAAGCCACTTTTTTATTATTTTTTATTGAAAATATATTGAAAAATATTGTATATGTATTATAATTCAATTACAAACAATAAAAAACGATAAAAAATGAGATGAGGAGAATTAGCTATGGATAATTTAGAACAAACTCCAAGAATTATTTTATTAAAGGAAAAAATGTTAAATGAACCACGTTATGTTTCAATTGAACAGGCACGAATTATAACGAGGATTTATCAAGAAAATGAAAGCTTATCAATTCCTAAAAAAAGAGCGTTATCTTTGAAAGCAGCATTAGAAGAATTAGAAATTGGCGTAGAAAAAGAAGAGTTGATTGTTGGGAATCGCACTAAAGGTGTTAGGTACGGAGTAGTATTTCCAGAAAGTGGATGTTCTTGGGTTAACAAAGAGTTTGAGACTTTACCAACAAGACCACAAGATAAATTCCGAATAAAAAAGGAAGATGTAAAAGAATTTAAGGAGATAATTTATCCATATTGGCAAGACCATTCATTGGAAGATGTCATAAAAGAGAATTATGGTGAGGAAATTAATGCAATTGCTAAAGTTGTTAAAATTAATCAAAAAGATCATGCTCAAGGACACATTTGTCCAGATACGAAGACTTGGCTAGAGCTTGGACCAAAAGGATTGATGACAAAAGCTTATGAAAAGTTAAAAAATTGTGATGAAAATCAAAAGGAATTTTATGAATGTACAATTATTGTTTTAGAAGGTGTCTGCCATTTTATGATGCGTTATCATGATTATATTTTGACAATGTTGGAAAGTCTGGAAGATGATAATAAGAAATCTTTACAAAGGGTTGCAGACATTTGTGCAAATCTTGCTAGTCGACCTGCTCAGTCATTTCATGAGGCTGTACAATCACTTTGGTTTTTATTTGTTGTTCTACACATGGAGTCTAATGCATCATCATTTTCTCCTGGAAGAATGGATCAATATCTTTATCCTTATTATCAAAAAGATATTGAAAAAGGAATTATATCAAAGCAAGAGGCATTAGAAATATTAGAGTGTTTGTGGTTAAAGTTTAATCAAATTGTGTATTTGAGGAATCAGCACAGTGCAAAATATTTTGCTGGTTTTCCAATCGGATTTAATATAGCGATTGGTGGAATTGATGAAAATGGATGCGATATTTATAATGAGTTATCACTACTGTTATTAAAAGCACAATACCATCTAGGATTACCACAACCTAATTTATCAGTAAGATTAAATAAAAATTCTTCACATGAACTAATACAGGAAGCAATCAAAGTAGTTGCTAAAGGTAGTGGGATGCCACAGTTCTTTAATGATGAGGCAATTGTAAATAGTATGATTAAAGATTTAGGTATTGAAGAAAAAGATGCAAGAAATTATGCAATTGTTGGATGTGTTGAATTAACGACACATGGAAACAATTTGGGCTGGTCTGATGCTGCAATGTTCAATTTAAATAAAGCGCTGGAATTAACTATGAATCATGGAAAATGTCTTTTAACTAATGAACCAATAGGTTTGGATCTTGGAAGTATTGAAACCTATGAGAGTTTTGAGGATTTGGAAAATGCTTTTCAAAAACAAATTGATTATTTTATAGAAAAAATGATGAAAGCTGAGATTGTTGTAGAAAAAGCTCATCAAGATTGCTTGCCGACAGCTTTTTTATCAACGGTCATTGATTCTTGTTTAGAAAAGGGAGTAGATGTAACACGTGGTGGGGCAAAATACAATCTTTCAGGGATCCAGATGATACAAATTGCAAATTTAGCTGATTCACTTGCAGCAATCAAGGAACTCGTATATGACAAAAAGATGATTACCAGACATGAATTATTAGAAGCATTACAAGCAGATTTTAAAGGATATGAAATCATCCAAACGATGCTTTTAAATAAAGTACCGAAGTATGGCAATGATGTAAAATGGGTCGATGAATTAGGTGCTAAATGGGCTGGTTATTTTAGGGAAAGAATGAAAGATTATACAAATTATCGCGGTGGTCTATATCATACCGGAATGTATACAGTAAGTGCTCATGTTCCAATGGGTGAAAATGTAGGTGCATCACCTGATGGTAGAAATGCTTTGACACCATTAGCTGATGGTGGAATGTCACCAGTTTATGGAAGAGATATGGCAGGACCAACTGCAGTTTTAAAATCGGTATCACGTATGAAGGATTCGTATACAACAAATGGGGGCTTGTTAAATATGAAATTTTTACCAGAGTTTTTTAAAACTGAAACAGGAATGATGAAATTTGAAAACTTTTTAAGAGCATTTGTAGATTTAAAAATTCCACATATTCAATTCAATGTAGTACGACGTGAAGATTTGTTGGATGCGAAGCTTCATCCAGAACAACATAGGTCATTAACGATTCGGGTTGCAGGATATACAGCTTATTTTGTAGAACTGGCTGGTAAGCTGCAAGATGAGATTATTGAAAGGACGGCTTATGAAGACATCTAAAGCTTTAGTATTTGATGTCAAAAGATTTGCTGTTCATGACGGATATGGATTAAGAACAACAGTTTTTTTTAAAGGCTGTCCATTAAGGTGCAAATGGTGTCAAAATCCAGAAGGATTATCATCTCAAAGAAGACCAATATATTTTGAAAATAGTTGTATTCATTGTCAAAGATGTGTGGAGTTTTCTAAAAAAAATCAAATTAAATATGAAAATAATCGTCCGTATTTCAATTTGCAATATGAAGGAACTTTTGATAATTTGGTAAAAGCTTGTCCAGGTAATGCTATTCGTTATGATAGTGAAGCGTATGATATAAAACAATTAATGGAAAAAATCAAGGAAGATAGGGTGTTTTTTAGAGATGATGGTGGTGTGACATTCTCTGGAGGGGAACCGCTTATGCAAGGAGAATTCTTGTATGAGATTTTAAAAGCTTGTCAAGAAGAGAAAATTCATACTGCGATTGAAACAACTATGTATGGATCATTAGAATTAATCAAAAAAATACTCCCATATCTTGATTTAATATATATTGATTTAAAAGTTTTTGATGAAAAGAGACACATGGAATTAACTAACGTTTCATCAAAAATGATAAAACAGCATATTGAATATATTTTAGAAAGTGAATATAGAAACAAAGTTATAATCAGAACACCATTGATACCGACAATGACGGCGACTGATCATAATATAAAAAGTATTGCAAATTTTCTTGTTAATATTTATCCAGAAGTTAAATACGAATTGTTGAACTACAATCCATTAGCTTTTGCAAAATATGAATTAGTTGATCTGGAATATGAAGTTGATAAACAATTGAAGATGTTTGATAAAGAACAGATGGAACATTTTCATCAGTTAGTTTATCAAACAGGTTTAAAAAATTTAATCATAGAATAAGGAGAAGATAAAAATGGAATTTATTATTGATACTGTGAATTTAGAGGAAATTAAAGATGCTATAGATCATATGCCGATCGTAGGAGTGACAAGCAACCCTTCTATTGTAAAAGCAACTGCACCAGAAAACTTCTTTGATCACATGAGAAAAGTAAGAGATATTATTGGAAAAGATAGAAGCTTACATGTTCAAGTGATTTCTAAAAATTGTGATGAGATGGTTAATGAAGCACATCGAATTTTAAAGGAAATTGATAATCGAGTTTATGTGAAGATTCCTGTATCATATGAAGGAATCAAAGCTATCAAGATTTTAAAAGCAGAAGGCATCAATGTTACAGCAACTGCTGTTTACGACCTGATGCAGGCATATATGGCATTGGCAGCCGGAGCTGATTATATTGCTCCATATGTTAATCGAATTGGGAACCTTGGTAGTGATCCGTTTGAATTAATCAATGAGTTGTCAAATCGAATCGTGATGGATGATTATGATTGTAAGATTTTAGCAGCCAGTTTCAAAGGTGTCCAGCAAGTAAGAGATTCTTTTAATAGTGGAGCCCAAGCAATTACAGCACCAGTCAGTGTTCTAAAAGCGATTTTTAATAATCCAAATATTGAAAAAGCTGTAGATGATTTTAATCAAGACTGGTATAGTGTTTATGGAGAAAATAAAGGAATTTGTGATTTATAAACGTCCTTGAATAAACAGGAAAATATACATATAGAAAAAGCGCTCAATTATAGTGAATTACTATAAATAAGCGCTTTTTTTTATTTTTCGCAGAACACTATATTCTACGAAAAAATCAGAATCTTAAAAGAATATCAATTTATTATTGCTATCTCAAAAAGAATAAATATTTCATTTATCGTTAATTTTGGATAAAATGATTAACACAAATAAATTTATTATGATGAAAATAAGAATTGATTAATTTTATCTAACGATTTTCAAATATTTTTTCATTATTAATTTGTTTTTTTAAACACATCGAACTATAAAAACATTAGTTATTTACTGTTAAAATCATCAGATAAAACAGACTATTATCTTAATAGCTCAAATACCTGATAATTACTGTCAATTCGTCGCTTTTTTATTTGAAACAACAACAATTTATGATATAATTCGGTTCGTAGAATATAGTGTTCTGCGAAAATGGAAGGGTTGGAGGTAACAATGTATTGGTACGTAGCCAGATGCAAAACTGGTAGAACTAAAAAACTTGTTAGTACTTTAAACAAACAAGTGAACATGAATGCCTTTATACCTAAAAGTGAAAGATGTTTTGGTAGAGGGGAAACAGCTGAGTTTATAGTTAAGGAAATATATCCTGACTATGTATTTATCAAGAGTGATCTTGATAAAGAAGCTTTTGATGAACAATTTAAAGAGTATTTTAAAACGATTAATGGATTAGTGGATTTACTTGAGTATAAAGATACATATCCATTAACTAGTGAAGAGCAGTCTTTACTAGAAAAGTTATTAGATAATACTGATACGGTCAAACATACAAAAGGAGTTATAGTGGATCGAAGATTTGTGCCAACTGATGGTCCTTTAGTAGGTTTAGAAGATATGATCAAAAAAGTTGATAAATATAGAAGATTTGCAACATTAGATACAGAAATTCTTACTGGAAAACTACTTATTGCGATTGATTATTAAGATGAACTGGTATGTCTTATATGTATTCAGTAATAAAACTAATAAAATACTATCTAATTTGAATCAAAGAAAAGAACTTACTGCCTTTATTCCTAAAACTGAAGTATTTCATAGGCAAGCAAAGAAAAAGACTACTAAGGATATGTTTGATAACTATATCTTTGTAAAGTCAGATTTAAAACAAAATGATTTTAATGATCTTTTATTGTCTATGAAAGATAAGAATGATGGACTGATTAAACAATTAGAGAATGCTGAAGTATCTGCTTTAAGAGAAAAAGAAATAGAGTTCTTTAATAATGTATTAGATAAAGATAATGTCGCTAGAGTATCTGTTGGTTACCAAGAAAATGGGAAGACAGTTATTGTAGAAGGTCCCCTACTACATTATCAAGATTATATCGTTAGAGTCATGAAACATCATTGTACAGCACAACTAGATTTACCTTTCTTTGATAGAAAGATTATTCTAGGAGTTGAACTTATAAGCAAGAATTAAGTGTTACTCAGGTTAACTTGATAACACATTAGTTCTGAACATAAAGTCTAGATTATTTGGGGTAAGGGGGAATTGTATCTTCTACCTCATAAATATGACTAAAACAGGCGATGAACCTGTTTTTTTATGTTCAAAAAGGAGGTATAAAGAGTGACTAAAATATTAGAAAAAATAGAATCAGAAGTGATATGTATTATTGATGATAAACAATACCAATATACAAATGGTAAAGAGGCTTATCAGCAATTAACAAACAACTATTCTATTACATCTATTAAAGCTTTTAACAATCAAATCATCATAAACTTAATTCCAAAAGAAATTAATGAAGATTGGCAAGAAGACTATAAGAAGCAATTTGGTGAAGAACCAAGTTTCTTTTAAGGGAGAGTGAAGAAGTGAATTTATTAATAGTAGGAGCAGGTGGACATGGCAGATGTTGTTTAGATATTGCAAGAGATATGAATATGTTTGATAAGATTTCTTTTCTTGATGATAACCAAATTAATGAAACAATCAATGAATGTGAAGTAATTGGTTCTATTGACGAAATAAGTTCTTATTATCCTGAATATACTCATATTCATATTGCACTAGGTAATAACCAAATAAGAAGCAAACTGCTTTTACAAGCCAAAGAAATTGGCTATTTATTACCTATATTAAAACATCCTTCAAGTGTTGTGTCTAAGTATGCATCTGTAGGGGTAGGTTGTGTGCTATTCCCCTACTCCGTAATAGAAGCCAATGCAGTTATTAGAGATTGTTGTATTTTGGCATCAAGTGTGGTTATCAATCACGGTGCTCAAATTGATGAATGTGTTCTTGTTAATACAGGAACAGTGATTCGCCCTAATACAAGAATCAACAAATATGCAAGTATAGGTAGTCGTTGTTTAATAACAATGAATAAAGAAATTGAAATGAATCGAATTATTGAGGATGGTACTCAAATATAACCATCTTTTAATTTGAGTAAATATGGAGGGGAAAATAATGACAGATAAACAAAAGAAGTATCTACTACTAAAAAGAGGAATTGATATTGTTTTAAGTGGTGGAGCTATTGTTGTACTAAGTCCAGTATTAGGTTTATTAGCAATAGCTATTAAATTAGATTCACCAGGACCAGTATTATTCAAACAAAAACGTGTGGGTAAAGATAAAAAATTATTTGAAATCTATAAATTTAGAACTATGAGAACGGATACTCCTAGTGATATGCCTACACATATGTTAAAGGATCCAGATCAGTTTATTACTAAAACAGGTAAATTTTTAAGAAAAACATCTTTAGACGAATTACCCCAAATATTCAACATTTTTGCAGGAAAGATGTCAATTATCGGACCTCGTCCTGCACTATGGAATCAAGATGACTTGATTGCAGAAAGAGATAAATATCATGCTAATGATGTAACACCTGGACTTACTGGTTGGGCACAGATTAATGGTAGAGATGAATTAGAGATAGATGTTAAAGCAAAACTTGATGGAGAATACTATTCTAATTTATCACTTAGTTTTGATGTAAAGTGTTTTTTTGGCACAATAGCCTCTGTTCTCAAACATGATGGTGTTGTGGAAGGTGGTACTGGAACAACAAAAAAGGATAGTGAGGTTAAATGAAATGGATGAATTAGTTTCAATAATAACCCCAGCTTACAATAGTGAAAAGTATATTGCAGAAACAATTGAAAGTGTACTAAATCAAACGTATAAAAATTGGGAAATGATTATAATTGATGACTGTTCTACGGATAAAACATCTAAATTAGTTAATGATTATATACTTGCGGATTCACGAATTAAATTAGTATCATTAAATAAAAATGGCGGAGTATCAAATGCGCGAAATATCGGTTTATCAAAAGCACGAGGAGCATTTGTTGCATTTTTAGATAGTGATGATATATGGGTAAAAAATAAATTAGAAACCCAAATTTTATTTATGAAAAAAAATGATTATTATATTACATATTCTTCATATGCAAAATTTATAACAACACCTCAGGAGGTTGAATCTGTTATTTCTGTACCAAAAAAAATGAAAAAAAATGATATATTAAAAAACACTATCATAGGTTGTTTGACGGTTGTTATTAATATAGAAGAAGTTGGAACTATTGAAATGCCTAATATTTCTCATGCAGAAGATCAATGTACATGGATAAGTGTATTGGAAAGAGGATATGTTGCTTATGGTATAAATGATGTTCTTGCTTATTATAGAATTAATTCTACATCATTGAGCGGGAATAAAGTAAGCGCAGCAAAAAAACAGTGGAATGTATATCGAAGATATCATAACTTTTCTATAATAAAAAGTTTATATTACTACTTGAATTATGCATTTAATGTACTAAGGCGTTAAGACTTATGGCGATATAAATACTATATAAAATGGAGGAAATCATGAATAAAATAGCAATAATAACTATATATCACAAAAACTACAATTATGGTGGCCAACTTCAAGCGTATGCGTTGACCAACTTTTTAAATAATAAAGGATTCATTTCAGAGCAAATAGATTTTGATAGAGTAAGTGGTGGTGGATTTTTAAGAAATAAAGGGATTGTTTTTATAAAGTGGCCATATTCTAAGAAAAAAGAATTTATTTTAAATCACTTTCAAAGATGGAAATCATCTAAAAATAATGGAACCTATTCTATGCAATATGAGAATACTATTAAGAAATTTAATGAGTTTATTTCAGACATACCACATACATCTACCTATAATAAATCAAATATTCACCAAATCGGTGATGTTTATGATTTTTACATTACAGGAAGCGACCAGGTATGGAATATGGATTACTGCACAGATGAATATTTTTTGGATTTTGTAAAGAATAAGAACAAATGTATATCTTATGCGGCTAGTATGCAAGTTTTAAATTTATTAGAAACTTCAAAACAAAAACTATATAACCAAATTAAGGATTATAAAGCAATTTCTGTAAGAGAAGTTGGAGCAAAGAATCTGATTGAATCTGTTGGAATAGAAAATGTTAATATAGTATGCGATCCTGTTATGCTTCTAAATAGAACACAATGGGATACTGTTGTACAAGAACCAGAAACTAAGAAGAAATATATATTCGCTTATTTAATTCAAAGAGAAAAGAAAGAAAGATCGATTGAATGTGAGGAACTTGCCAACAAACTAGGTTTAGAATTGATATGCATAACTTCACCAGGATGGGAAAATGATTTAAGTTCATCAATAAAACAGATTCCAAATGGTATTGGTCCAAGGGAGTTTTTAGGTTTAATAAAAAATGCTGAATATGTTATTACAGATTCGTTTCATGCAATTGCATTTTCTATTATTTTTAATAAAGTATTTTTTAGTTATGGTGAAGATGATAGAAAAACAACATTACTGAATTTCTTTGGATTAAGTAATCAAATAGTTAAGAAATCAGGGTTACAAAATGCTTTTCACTATAAATATATTGATTACTTTGAAATAAATAAGAAATTAAGTTCCTATAATAAGAGCTCTATAAATTATTTAGAAGGTGCTTTACATAATGGTGAAGAAGATGATTAGTCCTTCGAACGATTACAAAAAATGTATTAATTGCGGCGTTTGTGCTAATGTTTGTAAAAGTTCAGCAATATTCTATCAAAAAAATAACGAGGGTTTTTATTATGCAAAAATTGATAAAAATAAATGTATAAATTGCTTACAATGCCAAAAAAAATGCATAGCTAATAGTGATTTAGAAAGTAACCAAATAGATAGCATGAGAGCATATGCAGGAAAATATAAATTTAAAAATGATAGAATAAAATCTACTAGTGGTGGATTTTGTGATGCATTATCTAAATATGTTATAGAAAATAATGGATGTGTTTTTGGAGTTGCATATAGTGAAGATTTTAAATCAACAAAATATATATGTGTAAATGACTTTAAAGATTTAGCTAAAATACGTGGAGTAAAATATTGTCAGTCTTCTAACCCAAATATTGCTTTGTTAGAAAAAGAACTGAAAAATAATAATCTCGTTCTAGTTATAGGATTACCTTGTGTTATTACGGCATTAAGTAATGCTTTCTCTGAAAAATACCCTAATTTACTACTTGTAGCATTAGCATGTCATGGACCAACAAGTACTAAAGTTCATAATAAATTTTTGAATAAGTATACAAAAGATTTTAATAATATTCAATTAAGAAAAAAATATAATGGGAAAGATTATTTTTATTTATCCAATGATAACAATATTATAGAAAAAGAGTTATGGGAAAATACTTCGTATTTTGATGCTTTCAATATTTTAAATAACGAATCATGCTATTCGTGTAAGTATAAATTAGATTCTATTAAAGCAGACATACTAGTAGGAGATTATTGGGGATTGGAAGATGATAAAGAGTTTTTTTCTATAGATGGTAATAATGCAATTATATTTTTAAATGATAGAATTAATGAATTTGAATTATTCAATAATTTGAGAAATTTTGAATATAAATCAAAAACTATTAATGATATTGTTTCTAGAAATAAATCAATTATATTTAAAAATCAAAAATCTCCATACTATGACAATTTTATTAAATATCTTGATGAATGTAGAAATCTTGATGAAGCCATAAAAAAAACCATTCCTTTTAAAACTAGAATGAAGAAAACTATAAAAATGCTGATTATGAAAATTTTACCCATATATGTAATAACTTCTGTACGACAAAGGAGGAAATAGGATGATACTTCTACGATTAATAGGCGGATTAGGAAATCAAATGTCTCAAGTCGCTTATTCAGCTATATTGGCTAAAAAAATAAACAAAAAACTATATATAGACAATACTTCATATCATAATTATAAAATAAGACCTTGTTCCATTCAAAAATTTAAGTTAGATAACAATATAGAGTTTTATAAAGATTATGATAATTTTAAATATAAACAGTTGCGCCTTTCTCAAAAAAGTTATCATTTGATTCAATATATTTTTGGTAAACGAAAGCAAATGGGGAAAAAATGGTATAAATTCTTTGCCAAAATGGGACATTATTATTCTTTTGATTCTGATTATTATGGATTTCCGAATTCAAAAAAGAAAGTCGTAGATGTATACGGCTATTTTTTAGCTGAAGAATATTTTCATGAAAATAAAGATTATATTAAAAAAATTTTTATTTTGGATGACAAATATATATCGGAAAATGCAAAAGAATATTATTCCAGTATTGTAAATTGCTCTTGTTCAGTTGCAATTAGTATCAGGTTGCAAGATGATTATTTAAAAAGTAATGTACATAATGTATGCACAAAAGAATACTTTTTACAAGCAATACAAGTAATTCAAGAAAAATTTCCTGATGCTTATTTTTTTGTTTTCGCTGATGATATTGAAAGAGCTAAAGGATTGGAATTAAACATACCTTCCACATATATAGAAAATATGTCTGATGTCGAGGGTATGTTCCTTTTAACAAAGTGTAACCATTATATTATATCCAATAGTTCTTTTTCATGGTGGGGAGCGTACTTGGGTGAGTATTCAGAAAAAGTTATTCTTGCTCCAAAAAAATGGATGAATAACTCAATTGATTATTCTTCAAAGTATTATGAAGGAGTTGTTAAAATTGATGGAAAATAATAAAAATATTAGTTTAAATATTTGTGCTGGAATTACAACATTCCATCCCACTGAAGATGATACAGAAAATATAAAAAAATTGAGTAAGTGGTTCAATAAAATATATATATATGATAATACACCTAATAGTGATTTATGTTTTTTTGAAAAAAATATTCAAATTATAGCCTCAGGTGAGAATAACGGATTGGGCGTTGCATGTGATGAAATGTGTATAATTGCAAAAAAGGAAAATTACCCATATATTATGCTGTTAGATCAAGATAGTCGAATCAACCACACGGATTTACAAATAATGTCTAATTTCATTATAAAAAATAATCAATTAGCTACTATTTATTGTCCAAAGATATGTGTTATTAACGTTGAAGAAAATTCAAAAATAAAAAATACAAATGATTTAGAATTTGAAATGATTAAATGGTGTATTACTTCAGGTACCATTCTAAGACTTTCAGATTACGGAGAAATATCTTTTGATAAGAATTACTTTATAGATAGATTGGATTTAGATTTATGCACACAAATAATAAAAAATGGAAAAAAAATATGTCGTATTAATAATGCCATATTAAATCAACAATTAGGTAATAATTTTAAAAATGGTTATGCAACGCACAGTGGTATTAGACATTATTATATATCTAGAAATAGGCTATATTATAATCAAAAATATAAAATTAGTAATTTAATAAGTGTTTTACAATTTACAAAACATTTTTTTTATGTCGTGTTCTATGAGCAAGATAAATTAAATAAAATTAGTTATATAAAGGAGGGTATAAATGATTTCAAAAAAAACAAAATGGGAAAAAAAGTATGATGTCGTTTTTATATTACCTATGCCAACGAATAAAATAGTTGGGGGATATAAAATGGTATATGAATATTCTAACTATATTGTTAATAAAGGATTAAATGTTTGCATTATTTATAATGGATGTGATGGTAAAAATTCAAAAGGAATTCCAAGACAAATTGTTTTATGGCTAAGATATATAATGGCAAAAAAAGGACCAAAATGGTTTGATTTAGATAAAAGAGTTGTTCAAAAAACCATTGCTAATTTTGATGAAAAACTATTACCTTCTTCACATATTTATATAGCTACAGTTGCTCGTTCAGCTATATTTATAAATTCTATTAATAAATATAAAAGTACAAAATTATATTTTATTCAAGGGTATGAAAATTGGGAGATTAGCGAAGAAGAGTTATTTAATACATATTCTTTCAATATGAAAAAAATAACAGTGTCTAAATGGCTAAAAAATATAATTAACAAGTATTCTACTTCTAATGTTGAATATCTTCCAAATGGAATTGATTCAAATATTTTCAATGAAATCAAGCCATTCGAAGAAAGAAATAATTATACTATTTCAATGCTATATCACAATAACGTTTTAAAAGGCTCAAAAATTGGTATAGATGTTTTATTAAGTCTAAAAGAAAAATATCCCTTACTTGAGGCTCATCTATTTGGTACTCCTAAAAGGCCAGATGATTGGCCAAAATGGATCAAATATACGCAAAATGCTAATCCTAGTGAGGTAAGCACCATAATGAACAATACTAAACTGTTTCTATGTACTAGTAAATCAGAAGGATATGGATTAACCGTATTAGAGGCAATGGCATGTGGCTGTGCTATAGTAACTACAAGATGTGGCGGAGTTAATGAGTTTACTAATAATTATAATACTTTATATTGTGATATAGATGATAAAGTTGGATTGATAGATGCCGTCTCTATTTTATTTGATAATAATGAAATGTGTGAAAAATTTGGAAATTCTAGTTTGCAAATTTCTAAAGATTTTAATCTTAATGTGCTAAAAGAGAAGTTTTATCAAATTATTAAAAATGAAATGTACAATTTGAAGGAGGAAAACAAGTGATAGTTTTTTTATTAATGGTTATGCTATTTTTTATGTTTTTTTCTTATATTACTGAAAAAAATTTTTTCAATCCTATTATGATATTTAATGGTGCATTTTGTATTTTAATTTCATTTTATTCTCTTAGGTTGTTTGGAATATATGATGTTGATACTATAGTATTTGATTATATCCTAGTTGGAATTCTATTTTTTAATTTTGGAACAATATTCGTAAGAATTGTTTCTAGAAATGTTTCAGGAAACATTGGATCTAGTTCCATGTATCAATTTAAAAATTTAGAAGCTAAGAAATGGAATCATATATACAATATTCTTATCAAATGCGTAATTATTTCTATTATTATTGAATTCATATATGCAATACCATCGATAGGATACTTACTGCAAGGTAATTCTTTATATACACTACGCTATGTGGCTTCTGATTCTTTAAATGCAGTTAGATCAACATTAATAGTTATTCTTCACTCATATTTTGCAATTCCATTTCTTTTTATTTCTTTACCCGTTTCATGTATAGAATTTATTAGTGAACGAAAAAAGAAACTACTTTTACTTACAATATTTCTAGATATATTGTTTTTTCTTGCTTATGGCGAACGAATGGCATTTGTTTACCCAATAATATGCATTATTTCTTCATTGCTTATACTAAATAATGGTAAAAGAAATGTAATTGATAAAAAGCAAAAGAAAAAAATTATAATTATATTTTTAATAATAATTTTTGTAATATATTTATCGACTGTATTAAGAAGTTCAGGTAGTAACCAGCAATCTGAAAGTTTTTTTGCATCAATGTATCGATATATCGTAGGTACGCTCCCAAATTTTTCACAAAAACTAAATGATTCTCGTATTGTACCTTTAGAAGGTATAGGACAAGTAACCTTTTATGGCGTATACAATATTTTTAATACTGTTTATGAAATTGTATTCCATAATACCTTAAAATTTTTCTCTAATGGCCAAATATTATGGGATCTAATTAGGGGCGGTAATGTATTTATAGATAATTCAGGCAAATTGTATAATTTTTGCACAACTGGATTTATTTACTTCTATGCTGATTATGGGGTTGTAGGGATTGGCGGCTTTAGTGCACTTTTTGGAATGATATCAGAATACTTTTATCTAAAAGTATTAAAGAAACAGACAATGTTCAACATGATGATATACTTATGTATAATGCAATCTCTTGCTATGTTCATTCTTTATAATATGTATAGTAATGTTCAATTTGTTTTGGCTATTGTTTACATTATTTTATTTTTCAATGGGAAGTTTAAAATGAAAACTTATTTAGCGAACAGCAATAAATCTAATCTTTATAAGGGAGCAAAATATGAAAATAAAAATCACAAAATATGATGTAATATGGAATTGGGTGGGCATTATAGTATCATTATTTTCGAATTTTTTGATGATCCCATTCCTTGTACTATTCTTAGACGGAGATACGTACGGACTTTGGAATGTATTTGTTTCCTTGGGAAGTATTTCAGTTTTATTTGATTTTGGCTTTAATTCAATGTTTTCAAGAAATGTATCATATTGTTGGAGTGGCGTTGATGAATTAAAAAAGGAAGGAGTAATGAAAGCTAATAAAGATGCGAAAACAAATTATGTATTGTTAGGAAAAGTTATAAAAACATGTCAATTGATATATTTTTTCATTTCCATAATAGCTTTTATAGGATTATCTACAATAGGTACAATATATATAATCTACGTATCAAAAGAAATATTTAGCATAAATATACTATATGCATGGATCATTTATGCGATAGGTGTTTTTTTAAATTTATTTTATGGTTATTATGATGCGTTTTTGCGTGGTGTAGGAGAAGTTGGTACTGTAAATAAAATAAGGACAATAGCCAAAGTAGTACAAATTACTATGACTGCTGTTCTTTTATATTTAGGATTAAATCTAATTGGTGTAGCAATAGCTTATGTTATGTATGGAGCCATTTTTAGAGTGTTATGTAAAAGAGCATTCTATTCTATTGATGATATCAAAATGAACCTTGATAGAAAATTAAAAATCGATAAAAGTGATATTAAAAGTATTTTTGTGGTCGTATGGTACAATGCGTGGAAAGATGGCGTTGTTTCTATTGCCAATTATATTTCAAATCAGGTAACTACTATTTTATGTTCTTTATATTTAGGTTTGACAGCAACTGGTGAATTTGGATTAATAGTACAATTATTTTCTGCAATTGCACAAATTTCTGGTTCTTTGTTTAGTGTATATCAACCAGCACTACAAGAAGCATACGCACGAAGGGAAAAAGAGTATTCACAGAGAATATTTTCATTTTCACTTATTGCATTTGAATTATTATATGTAATGGGATCGATGGCAGTTATAGTAATTATTGTTCCTATTTTGAAATACATACGACCACAAATGTCATTTAATATTCTTGTATTAGTGCTTCTTTGTATTTATCAGGGTTTATTGAAATATAGAGATTGTTATGCTTGTTATTTAGCAGGAACTAATAGATTAATCTATTATAAGTCATTTCTTTTTTCAGCAATGGTATGTCTTTTGTTATCGTTAATATTTTTAAAATATTTTAATTTGGGAATTATTGGATTGGGAATAGCACAAATAATAAGTCAATTGATATATAATGTTTGGTACTGGCCAAAGATGGTTGATAATGAACTATCTTTAACTTTCTTAATGAAGTATAAAAAATTCATTCGCGTATTAAAAGAAAAAAAACTATAAAAAGATTATTTCAAGGGGGCATAATTATGAAAACAAAAGATTATGAATTTTTGTTATGAATATAAAAAAAATAAAATCAGAAAGAAATAATGGTATCGATTTATTAAAAGTAACAGCAATGTTTTTGATTATACTTAGTCATTCTGTACCATTCTATGGAAATCAAGAATTACCTAGCTTTATTGACTTAAATAGTTCTACTAAAATAATCATAAATTTTATTCTTATAGTGATTAGAAATTTAGGTCAACAAGGAAATATTATTTTTGTAATATGTTCTGCTTGGTTTTTAATTGGGAGCAATAGGATAAATCTTAAAAAAATAGTTAATATAATTATTGATAGTTTTTTGATATCGGTAATATGTCTTATTGTATTTAAACTATTTGGTGCTCCACTAAATATTTCATTAATAGTAAAAAGTTTATTACCAATTTTATTCAATAATAATTGGTTTGTTGGCTGTTATATAATTCTTTATTTGGTACATCCACTACTTAATATAATTATTTTAAATATTAGTAAAGAAAACTATTTTTATTTATTAATTACAATAACTATTATGTATCTAATTATTGCATTTTTTGCTGGTAGTGTATATTTCTATACTCCATTTATTGGATTCGTAATATTATATTTCATAGTAGGATATCTAAAAATATATCTTAATAATTTTTCAAAAAATCATAGAGCAAATAAGCTATTCTTATTTTCTTCTATTCTTTTAATGTTTTTGATTTTATTAGGAACAAATATCATCGGATTTTACGTTCCTCAGTTATCTAATAAGATGTTAAGATGGGCTGTTACTATAAATCCATTTATGATTGTAATAGGTATTTGTTTATTTAATATTTTTAAAAATTTAAAAGTAAATACAAAATTAATTACTAATATTTCTTCTTCAACATTATACATATACATGATACACGAAAATATTTTAGTTAGAGATATTTTTAAACCGATAGTGTGGCTATATATATATCAATTACTGTCTTATAAATATGTACTATTACTTGTTTTTTTATTTGGAATAATTACTTATTTGTTTAGTTACATTTTATCTTATATATACATAATAACTATTAAAAAAACAACTAATAAAATAAGTATTAGTATTGAGAATACTATAATGAATATTATTAATAAAATTAAGAATAAATTAATAAAAATAAATTAAGAATAATTTTTATTGCTTTGACGGAGGTGAAACAATGCAATTAAATACTACATCATATCAAAGTATCTTAGATTCATTATGTAATGAATTAGATCTTAATGAACAGGTTATTTTAGATACTATAGATTCAGGTTACTATATGTTTCAACAAGATCATCAAATACTATATATTGATGATTTATATGAATGCTATTTCAATATTGTAAAAAGAAATTTTAAAGGAAATATTGATAAAGTGCCTTTCTATAGTATATCTAGAAGATTAAAAGATACTGATAATGATGGATTAAGTCTGTTAGAATTATTAACAGAAGAAAATAGTTTTTCAAACTATTTAAAGGAATATGGATTAACATTTAAATTTGATAAAGAAATAGAAATGTATGTTAATGGTAACAAGGTTGATATTCCTGATGAAGGCAAATATAAACCCTATCTAAAAAATAGATTCTCAAATGATTATTCATTTAAAGGTTATGCTTTTGATGATCAATTAATGAATAATGAGATATTAGAAAGAGTTAAGTATGGTCCAGAGTTCTTTGGACATCTTTTTAATTACGTAGATAACGATGATGAAATCATTGATAATTATCTAGAACAAAGTAAATTGTACAAATTTGAGTACTTAGTACCTATTGAAGATATTTACTTTGAAAATTATGAGGAACTAACTAATGAAGAAAAACAATATCACATCTTAGCGATGATGATGTTAAGATTATATTTTTATAAATATGATAAAGATTTTGTAGAAACAGATGAAATGAATCCACTTATGGTAGTGGCTGATGATAAGTCTCTTTCTAGCAAATATCTTGTAAATAAAACTGAGTTAGATGATGCGACACTAGGCTATTAGTCTAGTGTTTTTTTATTTTATATAATATCTGAAAATTATGAAAAGATCCATTTTATATAATTGGAAGTTTTTACTTTTTTAGCAAAAACTATTATTGGTTTGAATATTCATCTTTGTTGTTTGATTGAACGTCTAATAAAAAAAGAAGAGATAGTTTCACATATTAATATTGTTGATTTTGAAAAAAATAATCAAGAATTTATCAATGGAGTTAGAATTAGCTTTAAAGCGATTGCTAATCAGTATAATATAACAATACCAATTAGTGAAATTGCTTATATTTATGATTACGTTTTAAATAATTATAAAACAGATATGTCAATTGATGAGATTTAAAAAGAGTAAAGGGGTGTTTTATTATGGCATTAGTACAAGTAAATTTTATTTCTCAAAGTTTAAAAAGAACAGTTTCAATGAATGTAATATTACCGGTTGATAAATTTCTTTTTAAAGGAAATTGTCAACCAGTTAAAGAATATGAAACTTTATATTTATTACATGGTTTATTAGGAAATTATACTGACTGGGTAACACGAACAAGAATACAAGAATGGGCAGAAGCAAAGAACTTAGTTGTAGTCATGCCGTCTGGTGATAATTCTTTTTATGTGGATCAAGAAGTAAAGAACAATGACTTCGGTATATTTATTGGAACTGAACTTATTGAAGTTACTAGAAGGATGTTTCATTTATCTAATCGTCGGGATGATACTTTTATTGCCGGACTTTCAATGGGTGGATTTGGTGCTCTAAGAAATGGGTTGAAATATTATCAAAATTTTGGATATATTGCAGCTTTATCAAGTGCTCTAAATATTTTCGAATTACCAGTTCACGATGAATCAAGATGTGTAATGGGTGAAGATAGTTGTTTTGGTGATATTGATGAAGCATATCTGAGTGATAAGAATCCAAAAGTTTGTTTGGAAAATTTAATTCAGGCAAAAAAAAGAAGACAATACTATTGTTTTTCCTAAGATATATATGGCTTGTGGATGTGATGATGAACTAATTGGAGTAAATCGAAAATTTAAAGGCTATTTAGAAAATGCTGGTTTTGATTTAGTTTATAAAGAGGATGTAGGAAGTCATAATTGGGATTTTTGGAATAAATATATTCAAGATGTATTAGAATGGTTACCTTTGGATCCTTATGAAGAAGGAATTAACAGCGGTAATGTTAAATAGGCAATGTTTTTTTATTAGAATTATATATTTATAATTAAAAGCTATATTTACTTGGTAATAAAGAACGATAATTGTGACAGGATAAATTATAACTAAAATGGTAAATAAGGAATAAATATTTCAATTACCAGAAATATGTTTTGATATGAATAGTATAAAACCCATTATAATATTGACTTTATAATGGGTTTTATTAATTTAGATTACAATCGAATAAATTTTTTGTCAGCAGAAGTTATGTTTTCTTCATTAGAAGTATAGCGTTCTACCTTCATATGAAGATCATATTTATTTCTTAATTCTGTAATTTGTTCCATCATTATAGTAGCATGATGAGCATCAATTGATTTTTGATCTTTCCAACTATCAATTAAAAGTATGGTTTCTGGATCATTCATGGAAAAGAAATACTCATATCTTTCATTTCCTTTTTCTGCTTTAATAGCATCAACAATACCGCTGGTCACCATTTCTTCTGCAAATTTTCTAGCATTTCCGTTTATTCCAGTGTAATAAATGTTTACTGTGATAGACATATTAATTATCTCCTTATGTATAAAGATTATCTTATTTAATTATAGCATATTTTAAAATAATCTATCATATTTTTAAAAGCGATTCTTATTTGTAAAAATAGTTATTCTTATCTAACGAAATAGAACGTATTATTCGAATACTTGATGGACAAGGGGTATAATAAGGGCAGGAAAAGGAGGTGCTCTTAAATGAACACAAAACAATTAGAGCGTATGCAATATGGAAAAGGTTTTATCGCAGCGTTAGATCAAAGTGGTGGAAGTACACCAAAGGCATTAAAATCATATGGTATTGATGAATCAGCGTATAGTAATGATAAAGAAATGTTTGATTTAATTCATCAAATGCGTAGTCGTATTATTACTAGTAAGGCTTTTACCTCTAAGCATATATTAGGTGCTATTTTGTTTGAAAAGACAATGGATTCTCAAATTGAGGGTGTAGATACTGCTGAATATTTATGGTTAAAGAAGGAAATCGTGCCATTTTTGAAAATTGACAAAGGATTAGAAGTAGAAAAAGATGGTGTTCAGTTAATGAAGCCAATTCCTGAACTGGAAGCAATATTAAACAAGGCAAGAGATAAATATATCTTTGGTACAAAAATGCGTAGTGTAATTTTGGAAGCCGATCCAGCAGGTATCAAGAAAATTGTTGATCAGCAGTTTGAATTAGGATTACAAATTGCTAAAACTGGGCTTGTACCTATTTTAGAGCCAGAGGTATCTATTTTAAGTACCTCAAAAAAAGAGGCTGAAGAATTGTTATTGAAAGAAATTAATGAGCATCTAACTTTATTAGACAATGATGTTAAATTTATATTTAAACTGTCCATTCCAACCGTACCTGATTTTTACGCGGAACTTATGAAAGATTCCCATGTAGTTAGGGTTGTTGCTCTATCTGGCGGTTATGATAGAGAGCAGGCAAATGGGTTATTAAGGGAAAATCACGGGCTTATTGCGAGTTTTTCTAGAGCATTATTATCTGATTTATCAATAAATCAGACTAGTGTTGAGTTCGATACTTGTTTGGAGAATGTGATTCTTCAAATATATAGGGCATCTATTGTATAATGATGTTAAGCTTATCTATCATGTAATTAAATGACAAATAATCAAGATAAGTTATAAAATATTTTTAATTAAAGGGAAGATTTAAAATAATTGATTATATCAATGAAATTAAATCTTCTTTTATTATTTATTAGTTATAAAATAGTTTGTAAATTCCTTAATATATTTTTCTTTTAGATTTTTGTGATAAGTTATTCCATATTCTATTGTCATTTGATCATCCATAAATGGTAAAGCGACAATTCTTTTAATATGTGTTGGAATATATATTTCTGGTAAAATAGCTACACCGTAATTACATTTAGCGAAAAGAATAGCAGCCTGGTCATTTTTACATAAAAGATGAAAATGATTTTTTCATGGAGAGCAATAAATTCTTGTAATTTATCTCAGTATTAAAATGGGATAAAGCGGGGATGCAAAGTAATAAGTGGTGTATCATATAAATCTATAAAACATATTTCTTTTTCTTTAGCAAACGGGGAATTTTCAGCTATGATTGCATAACTGGAAATGTTTTTTATTTTTTTAAATATATAATCGTGAGCCTCAGCAATCATCTCTTTTGTACTGATTAAAATGTCTAATTGTTTATTATCAAATAGAGATTTTAGAATAAAATAATCCTGAATAATAATCTGGGGATAAACAGTTGGAAATTCTTCTCTTAATTTTATTAATGGTATTTCTAATATCTCAAGTTCTACTTGACTAGAACAGCCAATTCGTAATATCGAAAGTTTTTGACTGGCTAGTTTTTTAACTTTTTTCTCAACCATATATATTTTTTGGAGAATATCTTTTGCTTCACTATAGAATAATGAGCCTGGCTCAGTTGATTTTGCCATTTTGGAAGTTCTGATAAATAATGACGTATTTAATTCTTCTAAATTTATGATATGATGGGCAACTGCTGGAGCAGTAATATATAATTCTTCAGCAACCTTTGTAAAATTCAATTTATCTGCTATTCGCACAAAACATTCTAATTGTTGAGTATTCATGAAATATTCTTCCTGACTTGTAAATATAGTATTTTTGGCAAATGGGGTGTAGTCTTAATCTTTTGTGTTACTTTAGGAGTTATTTGTGGCATGTTATCAGGAAGTTTTTGTGCGATAGCTTCAGCTGGATTTGCTCAAAATCTAAGACAGAATATGTATTATAAAATTCATGAATATTCTTTTGCAAATATTGATAAGTTTTCTACTTCAAGTTTGGTAACAAGATTAGCGACTGATGTAACTAACGTTCAAAATGCACATATGATGACTATTCGTGTGGCAGTGCGAGCACCATCATGCTGGCATTTTCACTAGCTGTTTCATTAATGATAAATAGGGATTTATCATTAATATTTTTAATTGCAGTTCCAGTTTTAGAGGCAGGTCTTTATTTTATTGTTAGTCGTTCACATCCATATTTTGAAAAGGTATTTCATATCTATGATGAATTGAATAGTGTAGTACAGGAAAATTTGGCAGGAATTCGGGTAGTTAAATCATTTATATGCCTATAATGCAGTTTGAAGTTTATGGCTGTTTGTTGTTTCTTTGCTGGTTTGGAGCAAAAATTATTATTCTTATAAATGCATCAACGATGACCACAGGGGACTTATCAAGTATGATTGCCTATGCAATGAATATTTTGAATTGTCTGATGATGTTATTACAAGTATTGGTAATGATCAATATGGCAAGAGCATCATGTGAACGAATCATTGAAGTTTCAGATGAAGAAAGTTCTTTAAAAAATGGAAGGGAACCTATCTATGAGATGCAAAATGGGGCAAGTTTATCTCGAAGACAAAGGCAATTGCTTTCTATCGCTTGTGCGGCTGTTGCAAATTTACCAGTTATGATCTTAGATGAAGCAACTTCTTCGATTGATATTAGGACAGAAGTGCTTGTTCAGCAAGGAATGGATAATTTAATGAGAGGTAGAACAACCTATGTAATTGCTCATTGATTATCAACGGTTTGTAATTCTGAAACTATTATTGTTTTGAATTTTGGGAAAATTATTGAATGGGGGAGTCATGATGAACTCATTTCAAAGCATGATGTTTATTATAGTCTCTATACTGATGCTTTTGAACTAGAGTAATATGTTATGTCAAAAGTGCTTATGAAAATCCTATTTTTGTATAGGTATCTTTGAAAGAAATAGTAAGTATGTGTTCTGTTAGATTATAAAAAGTTAAATATTCATATAAAAAAGGTGGATTTAAAAGGTCTATAATCCACCTGATTTCAATAATATATTTTTATAAATTATAATTGGCGTCCCCTGCAGGAATCGAACCTGCACCTAAACCTTAGGAGGGTCTTGTAATATCCATTTTACTAAGGGGACAGAACTAGCTTATTATATTACAATTTTTATTTATTGCAAATAAACTATGCTCATAAATTTTACCATTACTATTAACAAAATGCAAACCAACTTTTACTTAAAAATAACAATTAATGCTTTTGGAAAAGTGTTATAATAAATATACAAGTAAGGAGTTGATAAAATGGATAAAATTGTAGAAGTATGTTGTGGGAGTTATTATGATGCATTACAGGCACAATACGGTGGAGCTAGAAGAATAGAATTGAATAGTGCATTACACTTAGGTGGCTTAACCCCATCATTAGCAACTTTATTAAAAGTTAAAGATAACACAGATTTAGAAGTTATTTGTATGGTTAGACCTCGTGGTGCTGGTTTTTGTTACAATGATGAAGATTTTGAGGTAATGAAACTGGATGCGGAAATATTACTTGATAATGGTGCAGATGGGATTGCATTTGGATGCCTTGATGAAGAAGGAGATATTAATATTCCACAAACCCGAGAAATGATCGATATTATTAAATCATATCACAAAACTGCAGTATTTCATCGTGCTATTGATTGTGTTAATGATATTGACGAGGCAATGAACATTTTGATTACTTTAGGGATAGACCGTATTTTAACGAGTGGCTTACAAGGTAAAGCAACTCGAGGAAAAGAAATGATTAAATATTTGTATGATGCATATGGTGAGAATATTGAAATCTTAGCGGGAAGTGGAATAAATGCAGGAAATGCGAAAAAAATGCTTGATTATACAGGAATTAAGCAGCTTCATAGCTCATGTAAAGATTGGCATACAGACTCCACTACAAGTCGTGATGAAGTCAATTTTAGTTATCACGGTGATGATTATGAGGTTGTAAGTCAAGAATTAGTAGAAATCCTAGTAGAGCTAGTTGAAGGGGAATAGGGGTTGACATTATCTTTAATAGTGTTAAACTATAAGCGATAAAAGAATCGGTAGGTGAGACTACCATAGGGATACGGGTTGCTACCGCAAAGCAGTGGAGACACTGTGCGCTGGTCAACAGTTCTTGTCGTGAAGGCAAAAACTAATGCAATTACATGGCCCTATGATGTTGAAGCTTGAACGAGATAAAGTTATTTTTATGCCTTGTCGCGTTTGAGCGATGAGGCTTTTATTTTGTGGAGGTGAAGAAAATGGATGATTATTTATCGATGAATTTTAAAAGATGGCTTTTTGATGATGGGATAATTACGTCCATTTTCGCCTAGCCATCTTAATGATGGCTTTTTCTATATCTAAAATTTTGAAAGGAGAAAAAGAATGGAAGAGCATGGCCGGTATGACAATGATGTTTATAAGTCCCGAATAATGGCGATGCCATTCTTTAGGATAGTTTTGTCATACTCTAAAATTTAATTTGGAGGGTATAACAATGAGAAGATTTAATTCAATTAATGAGAGATTAGTTTTTGCGAGTGAGAATAAAACTAATCAAGTTTTAGATAGTTTTGAAACAAATAAAATGGGAATCACGAATGAAACAGTCAAACATCATAGTGATGAATTTGGTAAAAATATTATTACTAAACAAAAAAAAGATTCTATATTAAAAAAAATATTTAACGCTTTTATAAATCCATTTACTGCAATTTTATTAATACTAGCAGTAGTATCTTTATTTACTAATGTGATTTTTGCAGAAACTAGTGAAAAGGATCCAACTACAGTAATCATTATTGTAGTTATGGTAATGATATCTGGAATATTACGCTTTATTCAAGAACAAAGAAGTGGGAGTGCAGCAGAGAAGCTGATTGCAATGATTTCAAATACTACAAATATTAAACGATATGGACAAGAAGCAAAAGAGATTCCAATTGATGAAGTAGTTGTTGGTGATATTGTATATTTGAGCGCAGGAGATATGATTCCTGGAGATTTGAGAATTATTGAAGCTAAAGATTTATTTATTAGCCAAGCAAGTTTAACAGGTGAAAGTGAACCAGTTGAAAAATTCGCAATTGAAACAACTGTAGGGACGAATGTGCTTGAAGCACAAAATCTGGCTTTTATGGGAAGTGATGTAATTAGCGGAAGTGCTGTCGGTGTGGTAATTGCGACAGGTGATGAAACTATGCTGGGAAGAATTTCTGTTGATTTAAATAAAAAGAGAGAATTAACAACTTTTGAAATTGGAATTAATTCTGTATCGTGGCTTTTGATTCGTTTTATGTTAGTTATGGTACCTGTTGTTTTATTTATTAATGGATTTACTAATGGAGATTGGTTAGATGCAAGTTTATTTGCATTAAGTGTTGCTGTAGGTTTGACACCTGAAATGCTTCCGATGATTGTCACAACTAGTCTTGCTAAAGGCTCTCTTGCAATGGCTAAGGAAAAAACTATAATTAAAAATTTAAATTCAATTCAAAATCTTGGTGCTATTGATATTCTTTGCACAGACAAAACAGGAACTTTAACACAAGATGAAGTAATTTTAGAATTTCCTTTAGATGTTCACGGGAAAATTGATTTAAGAGTTTTGCGACATGCATTTTTGAATAGTTATTATCAAACAGGATTAAATAATCTAATGGATAAAGCAATTATTAATAGTACGTTGGCTGAACAAGATAATGATTCGAGCTTAAAAGATTTAACAAACAAATATGAAAAAATTGATGAGATTCCATTTGATTTTCAACGACGAAGAATGTCTGTTATTATTCAGGATCAAGATGGTAAAGTACAGATGGTTACAAAAGGAGCAATTGAAGAAATGCTCAGTGTTTGTAGATATGTTGAGTATCTTGGTAAAGTTTGGCCGTTAACACAAAAATTAGAGAAAATAATTATCAATCAAGTTGAACAACTTAATGAAAAAGGTTTACGGGTCTTGGGAGTGAGTCAAAAAACAGATCAGGATTTAGTACAAAAATGTACCGTTAGTGATGAAAAAGATATGGTTTTAATTGGATATTTAGCTTTTCTAGATCCTGCAAAAGAATCAACAGCCCCAGCGATAAAAGCATTGAAGGAACATGGTGTAGCAACAAAAATTTTGACAGGAGATAATGAAAAAGTAACTAAAGCAATTTGTCAAAAGGTAGGATTGAATGTTGAAAATATTTTATTAGGCCAAGATGTTGCAAAGATGGGCTTGGATAAACTGAAGGAAGTTGTAGAAACAACAACAATTTTTGCAAAATTATCACCGGAACAAAAGGCACTGATTATTAAAGTTTTAAAAGAAAATGGACATAGCGTTGGATATATGGGCGATGGTATTAATGACGCATTAGCTCTAAAGGCAAGCGATGTAGGAATTTCTGTTGATAGTGGAGTAGATATTGCTAAAGAAGCAGCTGATGTAATTTTATTAGACAAAGACTTAATGGTTCTTGAAAAAGGATTGGTTGAAGGCCGCAAAGTTTATGCTAATATGATTAAATATATAAAAATGACGGCCAGTTCTAATTTTGGTAATATGTTTTCAGTTTTAATTGCAAGTGCATTTTTACCATTTTTACCAATGGCACCAATTCAGTTATTGTTGCTAAATTTAATCTATGATATTGCTTGTATAACCTTACCGTTTGACCGTGTTGACGAGGAGTATTTAAAAATCCCTCGAACATGGGAAGCATCATCAATTGGAAGATTTATGTTATGGATGGGACCAATTAGTTCAATTTTTGATATTATGACATATGTATTGATGTTTTATTTTATAGCCCCAATAATGGCTGGAGGAAGTTATCAATCATTAACAAATCCTGATTATTTCATTGCAGTTTTTCAAACGGGCTGGTTTATTGAATCAATGTGGAGCCAAATTCTTGTTATTCATTTAATTAGAACAGCAAAAGTACCATTTATTCAAAGTAAACCTGCCCTATTTGTAACGATTTTTACATTATTATCTGCATTTGTTTTAACGCTTATTCCATTTAGTCACTTAGCTAAAGCAATTGGGCTTACTAGTTTGCCAGCTTATTATTTTGGATTATTAATAATAATTGTTATTTTATATATTGCATTGACAACAGTAGTTAAACGTGTTTATCTAAATAAATATCACGAATGGTTATAAAATGTATGATAAATATGTTATAATCAAGCGGAATAAGGAGTGATTAGATGCGTAATTTTAATTTAGATGATGATTTGAAACGTCATGTTAAACCTGGATTGATAATTTCAGCGTTTACAGTTTTTTTGATATATTTACTTATGAATTTAGGTAATATTTATGGAATGATCAGCACGTTGTTAGGGACGCTGGTATATTTGTTTTATGGGATTATTATTGCATATATTCTTAATCAGCCTATGAAGCTGATTGAAAAACAAATTACAAAATATTGTACAAAAACTAGTTTTTTATATCGAAAAAAAAGAGGTTTATCAATAATTGCAACACTGATACTATTTATTTGTTTAATTGTTTTGATTGCTAGTATCGTAATTCCAAATTTAATAAGCAGTTTAATTTCATTGATCAGTAATACTTCTGCTTTTCTAACATCAGTATTTAATAATATCGATGATATATTTATCTATTTCAATATTGATTTTAGAATGGAAAATATTGCTAGTGTTAAAGATTTAATCAATATGCCTTGGCAAGATATGGTTGGTCAAGCACTAGATATCCTAACTAGAAGTGCTGGGGGAATCATGAATAATGCAACAAATTTTTTATCTACATTTGGAGTAGTATTTACAGGATTTATTTTTTCTCTATATTTGCTTGGAAATAAGGAAACTTTTTTACGACAATTAAGAAAAGCAATTGGAGCACTTTGTGGTTATAAAGTTACTTGTGTAATTTTTGATTATGCACATAAAACTAATGAAGTTTTTTCAAATTTTATCAGTGGTCAATTGGTTGAAGCTTGTATTTTATGGGTGTTGTACTATGTAACTATGAAGCTGTTTAATTTTCCATACCCTGAATTGATTGCTACAATTATTTCAATATTTTCATTTGTTCCATTTTTTGGTCCAATTGCCGCAATGTTTGTAGGTGCAGTCTTAATTTTATCAAAAGATGCTTTGATGGCAATTTGGTTTATGGTATATTTTCAGATTTTATCACAGTTAGAAGATAACTTCATTTATCCGCGTGTTGTTGGAAACTCAGTTGGCTTACCTGGAATTTGGGTTTTATTATCAATTTTTGTTTTCGGTGATTTATTTGGTGTATTTGGAATGGTCATTGCGGTTCCTAGTGCTGCTTGTTTATATTCATTAGCCAGTGAAGTAATTAATATGATTCTAAAGAAGCGGAAGCTAGTTATTACTGAAAATACAATTGAACAAAAATGATTACCTGCATAATTTGCAGGTTTTTGTTTATTTAGATAAAAATAAGAGTTTGTTTAGTTTATTCAAGCAATCAATATGATATAATCATGAAAAGGAGAAAAACGATGGAGTATCTAAAAATTAATTCAATATCTGATAAATTACCTTTAGACGTAATTGTTTCAGCGCCGGAACACCCAAAAGCAATTTTTCAGATTGTTCATGGTATGTGTGAGCATAAAGAGCGTTATTTAGATTTTATTGAATATTTAAATGACTGTGGATATGTTGTTATCATACATGATCATCGTGGACACGGAAAAAGTGTTTTAGATGAAACTGATTTGGGTTATTTTTATGGTGAAGGTGCCCGTGCAATCGTTGAAGATGTTCACCAATTAACTAATTATATTAAGAAAAAATATCCAAATTTACCAGTTTGTTTATTTGGGCATTCAATGGGTTCTTTAGTTGTAAGAAATTATATTCAAAAGTATGATCATGAAATTAATGCATTAATAGTTTGTGGCAGCCCAAGTAAAAATAAATTAGCCGGATTAGGAAAGTTATTATGCAAAGCGATAGCAATGGTCAAGGGGGATAAGTATCATAGTAAACTATTACAGAAAATGTCTTTTGGTGCTTTTAATAAGGGCTTTGATAAGCCAAATGAATGGATTTGCAGTAACAGCCAAGTAGTTGATGAATATAATAATAATCCGCTGTGTACCTTCACATTTAGTGTAAATGGATTTTATAATTTATTAAGTTTAATGCAAAATACATATAAAAATATAGATTATGAAGCAAATAAAAAACTACCAGTCTTATTTATTTCTGGCAAAGAAGATCCTTGCTTGATTAATGAAAAAGCATTTAATAATGCTGTAACTCATTTAAAAAAACAAGGCTATCAACATGTGATTTCAATTTTATTTGAGCATATGCGCCATGAAATTCTCAATGAAAAATATAAGGAAACTGTGTATTCAACGATTACGACTTTTTTAGTTGATACAATGGAGGAAAACGATGCGTAAAAGATGTTTATTAATAATTGATGTTCAAACTGCTTTGACGAGCCAGTATCCAGTAGATGAAAATAAGATGATCGAGCATATTCGAAAACTAATCAGGGTATGTCATAATCAACATCTCGAAATCGTCTATGTTCGTCATCATGATGAGGAATTGATTTTAAATAGTGATGGTTGGCAAATAGATTCACGGATTACTCCGAGACAAGATGATAAAATTTTTGAAAAGGAATATAATAGTGCATTTAAAAATACAAATTTAGATGCATATTTAAAATCACAGGGAATTCAAGATCTGATTATCGTTGGTATGCAAAGTGAATATTGTATTGATACTAGTATTAAAGTAGCATTTGAATTAGGATATAGAGTTATTGTTCCAAAAGATGCTACAACGACTTTTGACAATGATATAATAAGTGGAAAAGTGTTAAAGCAATATTTAGAAGAAAAGATTTGGAAGAATCGATTTGCTCAAGTTATAGAAGTTGATACATTATTAATGATGATAGAATCTAAGTTGGATTTTAAATTTAGTTATGGTAAAAAATCTTTTAAAGATGCAGCTTTAATTCGCCAAGCTGTATTTGTTGAAGAACAAGGCTTTGAAAAGGAGTTTGATAAGCTTGACAATACTGCGTATCATCTGGTGATTTATAAGGATGAGCAGCCGATTGCGGTTGGACGAATGTATTTTAAAGATAAGACAACAATGATCTTAGGAAGAATTGCAGCGATCAAAGAATATCGTGGGCAAAAATTAGGAAGTAAGGTTGTCACTGCTTTAGAGAACAAAGCTCGAGAATTAGGCTGTCTTGAAACTGAGTTGTCAGCTCAACAGCAGGCTCAGAAATTTTATGAAAAATTAGGATATAAACCTGATGGAGATATGTATTATGATGAGTGGTGCCCGCATGTTACAATGAAAAAGATACTTTAAATCTTCTATCATTGACTTATTTAATAAGTTAACTATAATTATGTAAAAAGAGGGATAGAAGATGAATATGAAAGATAAAACAAAGTTGTTTAATATACCAAATTGCTTATGTTATTTTAGAATTTTATTAATACCAGTATTTTTATTTGTGTATTTTAATGCACAATGGCAACATCATTATATTATTGCAGCATTTATTCTTGTGCTTTCAGGTATTAGTGATTGTTTAGATGGTTATATTGCAAGAAAATATAATATGATTACAGATTTTGGAAAATTAATTGATCCGATTGCTGATAAATTAACACAATTTACAATTGCGATTACTTTGTTATTTACATATCCCTTAGCTTGGGTGTTATTAATAATAATTGTATTGAAAGATGGAATGTTAGGAATTGTTGGATTATATTTATATGATTATGGCTTAAAAATAAAAGGAGCTTCATGGTGGGGGAAAATTGCAACAGCTTATTTTTATTTTGTTGTAATAATTCTTATTGGGTATCACATTCCTGATACTTTTGCTAGTCAGTTAATGATTATCACTAGCAGTGCATTAATGTTATTGTCATTTGTGTTATATGCAAAAGAATTGAAACAAATGATTAAGGAAAAGGATAAGCTTGTAGATGAACAAAAGAGAAATTAAAGAAGAATGTTACTTGGATATGCTTGAAGATGAGTTAAATAGTGTCGATGCCGTTTTGAATCATATTGAAAAAGTTGAAATAAAAGAAGGTATCTTTGATGAACATGTTATCCAAAAAGATTTAATTAGAGCATATTTTGATTTAGAATTAGCGTTAGCAAGTTTATGCATTTTACTTAGAAAAATGTCTGAAAACTTGTTTATTCATATTGATGAGGACATACGTCGGGATATTAATAGTATTATTCATTCTAATAAATTTGAATATCATGATCATGATAGAATTTATGTATATTCACAAAAAGGTAAAGAACCTGTAGATTTAAATAATTTATTACGGTTTGCACGTTCTATCCTCTAATCGACAAATTCATTTGATTGCCCTTGCTATGATAATGGGGGTGATTAAAATGGACTTTAGAAAGAATGCGGGAATTGTATTAATTATTTTAGGAATGATTTTAACCATGGATCGAACTAAAGACTTTCAAGGAATAGTATCAACGATTGCATACTATATAAAAGGCTACTGGCCTTTGATTCTCTGTTTTATTGGAATGTACATTTTAAGTTCGCCAAAGAAAAAGAAAAAATGAGGCCTAGATAAATTCTAGACCTTTATTTTTTAACCTAATTTTTCTACTTTATAACCGGCTGCGCTTAACGATGTTATTAATCCTAAATCACCAACAACATGACCTACACCAACGCCGATGAAAACGACTTTATTTTGATTTAAATATTCTATTATTTTAGCTTGCATAGTTTGGTTACGGTCAATTATTAATAATTGTTGATAATTTTGATATTCTTGTTGATATTCACTATCTGGTAGTTCTTGATAGCTGTATATTGTCGCTAATGTATCAAGATCATGATTATAATAACTGTCAAGGATCAATTTTGTACTTTTGATTAATTGTTGTCGATCTTTTAAGGATTCTAAAATTGCGTGAGGTGATTCTTTAGATAATTGTGAAAATAATTGCATCTGAAATTCAATTCCTTCCATTTCTTCAAAAGGAATCCTTTTACTTCTGGTGAGATTAAAAAGGTAAACATCAATGGAGGTGCTATTATTGCCATCTACTTCGTCTAGAATATCAGAGGTTACTAAAGAACTTACTGCCATAGCATTAAATTCATTAACACGGTATTTTTTTAGTGTAGGATAGTTTTCTTTTAATTTAGGAATATAGTTAATCAAATCTAGTTCACCTAAACTGTTTTCTAAAAGATAATTTTGATATTTAGCAGTTTCATTTTGATCTAATGAACATTCTAAAACAATACTTTGACTATCCTTGATTGCTTTTTCGGTAGTTATATCAAGTTTATCAATTTGATCACGACCAGGATGACAGGTTCCTAATAGATAAAGATAGTGATTATTATTGTCACTAATTTTATAGAGATATGGACTGACATCAACAGTTTTAGTAGTTGCTCTTTTATCAATACTACAACCACACAGCATAAAAATGAGTAATAAACATAATAATTTTTTCATAGCATTTCCCCTTTATTATTTATATTATAATTATATAACTATATTATTTATATATCAATATATTATAGAAATATAAAACTATTTTAACTGAAGAGATTTTGTTAGTAAAAAGTTATTAAATTTAGATTATTTCAAGTATTTCTTGTTTGATTATTGTAGTTAAACAAGTTATAATGGTTCATGAAAATGGAGGAATTAGATAATGAAAAAAAGACCAATTGTATTATGTATTTTAGATGGATACGGATTAAGTGAAAGAATTGATGGAAATGCAGTTAAACTTGCAAATACACCAAATATAGATGATTTAGAAATGATTTATCCAACAACAAGAATTAAAGCTTCTGGAATGCCTGTCGGATTACCTGATGGACAAATGGGTAATAGTGAAGTTGGACATTTAAATATTGGAGCTGGAAGAACAGTTTACCAATCATTAACTTTAATCAATAAAGCTGTTGAAGATGGAACATTCTATAAGAATGCTGAATTCTTAAAAGCAATTAATAATGCCAAAGAAAATAATACTAAATTACATATTTGGGGATTATTATCAAATGGTGGAGTGCATTCTTCAAATGAACATATCTATGCCTTATTAAAATTAGCTAAACAAGAAGGTTTAGAAAAAGTATATGTACACGCATTTTTAGATGGTCGTGACGTTGCTCCTGATAGTGGTGCTGATTTTGTTAAAGAATTAGCAGATAAAATTGAAGAAATAGGTGTTGGTGAAATTGCAACTGTATCTGGTAGATATTACGCAATGGATCGTGATAAGAGGTTTGATCGTGTTGAATTAGCGTTTGATGCTATCGTTAATCATAAAGGTGAAAGCTTTGAATGTCCTGTTCAATATGTTAAAGATTCATATGCTAAAGAAACTTATGATGAATTTGTAATTCCTGGATATAATAAAAATGTTGATGGACAAGTAGCTGATGGTGATTCAGTTATCTTTGCAAACTTTAGACCTGACCGTGCGATTCAATTAGCAACAGTGATGACTAATGATGGATTCTATGACCATGCATTTAATAATGTGCCAAAAAATTTAACATTTGTTTGTATGATGAAATATGCAGATAGTGTTAATGGTGCGATTGCTTTTGCTTTACCAAGTTTAACTAATACACTTGGTGATTATTTATCTGCAAAAGGTATGAAACAATTAAGAATTGCAGAAACTGAAAAATATGCTCATGTTACTTTCTTCTTTGATGGTGGTGTTGATAAGGAAATTGAAGGTGCTACTCGAGTGTTAGTAAATTCACCAAAAGTAGCTACTTATGATTTACAACCAGAAATGTCAGCATATGAAGTAAAAGATAAATTAATTGAAGAATTAGATAAAGATATTCACGATGTTGTTATTGTTAACTTTGCAAACTGCGATATGGTTGGACATACAGGAATTATACCAGCAGCAATTAAAGCTGTGAGTGTTGTTGATGAATGTGTAGGTGAAGTATACAATAAAGTTCTTGAATTAGGTGGAACAATGTTAATTACTGCTGACCACGGTAATAGTGAAATGTTGTTAGATGAAGATAATAACCCATTTACAGCGCATACTACAAATGAAGTGCCTTTAATTGTAACAAATTCTCATTTAGAATTAAAAGAGGGTGGAAAATTAGGAGATTTAGCGCCTACGATTTTACAATTATTAGGACTTGAAATTCCAGCTGAAATGGATGGAGAATCTTTACTTAAATAATGAAAAAATTATTAAGTTTAATTGTAGCAGTAGCGATGTTATTCAGTGTTGTAACGTTTGTTGTACAGGCTGATACAGACGGAGAGGGAGATTATTTCTATTTTGATATTGAACACTTTGCTGAAGACACTACAAAAGAGATATATATGACCCCGATTAAGATTTATACAAACGGATTTTATGATTACAGCGGAGAATTTAAAACTTTTGAAAGTGGATTTAAGAGTGCAGCAGACGCAATAGGATATGTACTTGATTATTATATGAATAACGGTGAGTGTATGAGTGATTGGACTCCTACAACTACACTATTGAAGTATACAAACAGCAGTGGATTTTTCAGTGATTTTAAAATAGATAATTCCGTCAAAGAAGTTTCGTTTGATTATCCGTCAGCATTATATAATGATGCTATGGGTAACGGATTGAGTTCATACACCTATGAGTCGGCTAGCCTCGTAAGAGGAGATGTTTTAAGATTAGTTTTTAATGAAGGCGGATGGAATTCAGATCTAACATCACCGGCTGAGGACGTGCTTGTAGGTGCGGTAGCAGATTATTATGAAACATTGGCAACTGATCCAAAGACCGCTAAAAAAGCAGAATCGGCATATCAAGCGGCTTTAGAGAATTTCTTTGATGAAAATATGCAAACAGAACTTGAAGATAATCTGATTAACGCATTGGTACCGAGCGAAGAACCGAAAACAACACCAACAGCAACACCAACAGCGACACCGACAGCAACACCAATGGCAACAGCAGAGCCAACAGTGACACCAACAGTAACTTCAACACCTTTACCTGTACAATCTGCAACAGAACAAAACACATTAAAAGTTGAAAGCGGAAAACTAACAGGTACATTAACGGTAAAACTTAACAGTAATCTTACAGAAGAAAAGAAAGTAAGTGTTATGGCTGCCGTATATGATTCAAACGGCAAATTGATAGGAATACAACCTAAAGAAATTTCTTTAAAGCCCGGTAATGAAAATCAAGTTGAATTTAAAGAAATATCTGCCGATTCAGCTGATGAATATACAATCAAGATTTTAACATGGAACGGAAATATATCATCATTGGCACCTATTTCAAATACTCTTGATTTAAGTATAAAATAGTATAAAGATTGGAGAAAAAAATGAGCGTAAAAAATAAATTTACAAGTATATTGTTGTCTTTATGTATGCTTGCGAGTTTTGTACCTGTAAATTTCACTGCATTTGCAATTGATGAACCGAAACTTATAAACGGTGCTTATCAGATTGAAAGTGCGGAAGATTTGGTTTGGTTTGCCGAAAAAGTAAACGGTGGTGACAGAACAGCAAATGCAGTATTAAACAGTGATATTGACTTGGAAAACCAAAATTGGACACCAATCGGTAACGGATATAATTATATCAATAATAACGGTTACGGTATAGATGACGACACCGCATATAACGGTATATTTGACGGAAAAGGTCACAGCATTTCCGGACTTTTCATAGAAACCAAAAAGTACAATAAGCAAGGCGACAATCATTACGAAACTTATTGTCAAGGTCTTTTCGGAATTATAGGAAAAGAAGGAACTGTCAGAAATGTTACGGTAAACGGACAAATAAACGCACAGGCTGAGGGTAATGAATACATTAATGCGGCAAAATATATCGGCGGAATCGCCGGTATAAATGCCGGATTGATTATAAATTGTACAAACAACGCCGATATAACAGGTCTTGCTTATGTGGGCGGTATAACAGGTCAGCTTGGAGCTCAATTTAAGGGAAGTAACAGAGTAAGCGGAAATCTTATAAATGTTACAAATAACGGAACGGTTACAGCTACTTCCAAGAGCTTTGCAGAGGCAGGCGGAATTGTCGGTCAGCTTGCATACGGCGACATTACATATGCCGCAAACCACGGAAATGTATCTGCACCTTTTAAAGATGACGATATGTACAGTTATTTAAGAGGAGTTGCGGTAGGTGGAATTGTTGGCAAGGATATAAGTGTAAGCGAATGCGGAAAGATTGACAGAGCATATAATGACGGTCAAATAGGTACTGAAGACGGTAATTATTTCGGCGGTATTATCGGTTGCAACTATGCGTGTGACATAACTAACGTATATAATACCGGTAAGGTAATCGGTTACAATTACAGTAGCGGATTAGTAGGCTACAAGCTTGGCGGTACGATAGAAAATGCGTACAACAGCGGTGAAGTGAATACTCATACGGAATATCAACTAATCGGTTCAATGAAAAATACGACAGTAAATAACTTGTATAACATAGGTGACAGCACTAAACTTGTGGCACTTGAAAACGGCGGTGATATAAGAACGGTATATGCCGTTGACACTGTTTCGGCAAGTGATTTGTCAGACGCATTTACAGACAGTGATAATCTTCCTGTTATTGATTGGAGCAATGCGCCGACAGGGGAAGACGAAACATTTGATATTGAAAGCATTAATATCGAAAACGGTAAGATAACTGTATTGTTAAACAAAAAACTTGTAGGAACAAATCTTACGTTAAATGATTTTGAAATAAAATCATTTGTTGACGATAAAGAGGTCGAACTTAAAAATGTTCAGTTATCTCAATATATATCAGACGAAAAAACAGCCATAGACATCACATTTGACAAAGTAAATGCCGAAAAGACGCTTAAAATTTCGGTAAACGGAATTGAAAAGCAGATTGTAACGGATACGTCAAATTACTGGATAGACTATCGTGCCGAAGAATTTGACGGCGGTAACGGCGATAAAGATAATCCGTATATCATTGCAAACACAGAAGAACTTGCTTTGCTTTCGTATGAAGTAGAAAAGGGCAATGATATGTCAGACAAATATTTTGTATTGAAAAATGATATAGACCTATCAGGCAAGGATTGGACGCCGATAGGCGTATCTGATAAATACATATCAAATAAATACCAAGGCAATGCTTTTAACGGTAATTTTAATGGTCAAGATTACAGTATAAGGGGAATAAATATATCTTCGGGCAGCTATCTTTCGGCACTTTTCGGAGTTACGGAAGAAAATGCGGTAATAAAAAATCTTTATGTATACGGAAATATAGAAAACACGAATGATACATATGGAATTGCGGCAGGTATATGTGCCGTGAACTACGGTTTAATATCTCATTGTATCAACTATGCCGAAATAAAAGGTGAAAACAGAGTCGGCGGTATAGTAGGTTATAACGGTGCGGTTAATAAAACGGTTACAAGCTGTGTTATAACTCAGTGTGAGAATAAGGGAACTATTACAGGCAAGGACGAAGTTGGCGGTATTGCTGCTTACAGTTCGGGAACTGTAAAAGAATGTACTAATAAAGCCACTGTAACTGCAACCGGCGGATATGCAGGCGGTATTGTCGGTTACAATTACGAGGGCAGTATACTTCTTGACAGTTGTTATAACAGCGGTGAAGTAAGTGCGTCAGCATATTCGGGTGGTATTTCTGGTAAATCATACAACTGTGATATTTCAAATTCATATAACAGCGGTAAAATTTTATCGCAAAACAATACCAACGGCGGAATACTGGGACATACAGTGAGCGGATATTCGGTTAAAAACTGCTATTTCCTTAAAGATACCGCACCTATGCCGTATGCGGAAAATTCGGGTACAGGACTTGAAGTGAAAACGGAAAATCAGCTTGCAGATATGGCTGAAACTTTAGGCAGTGCGTTTGTGAAATCGGATAAATTTCCTGTTTTGGCATGGGAGGTAAACGGTGCCGATGATATAGATACACCGACAAAACCTACACCGTCAGTAACACCTGCTTCAACACCTAAAATTGAAGAGAAAATACCGTCATATTCATCACAAGGAAAATGGTCAGACAATGTGGCTGAAACATTTGACAGCGGAAACGGAAGTAAAGAAAATCCGTATGTTATAAAAACAGCGTCCGAACTTGCATTACTTGCGAAAAATGTAAATAAAGGTGAATCATATAAAGACGCATACTTTAAATTAAATAATAATATTGATTTAACAGAAAAGTATTGGATTTCAATAGGCAATGCTGAAGATAAAGCATTTTCGGGTCATTTTAACGGTAACGGATATGAAGTAAAACTAAATACCGAAAATCAAAAAGTAAGCGGATTATTCGGATATACCGCAAATGCAGAAATTACATTGCTTGGAGTAGACGGACTTGTAAGCGGTGAAGATATAGGAGGCGGTATTGTCGGTATAGCAAGGGACACTAAAATAGAAAATTGCTATTCAAATACTGCTGTTTTGGCAGATGAATATGTCGGCGGACTGGTAGGACAGCTTTTAAGCGGCAGTAAAGTGACAAATTGTTACGCAACGGGGACAGTAAAAGCAAAAAAAGCAGGTACATTATTCGGAGCATTTACAAACGGTGTATCGGCAGAAAATTTATATTACAGAATTATCGGCGATAAAATGCCGTATGGCGAAAATGCATCAACAAACACGAATATTGCCACAGGCAGAACAGACGAATATATGCAAAGCGACGCATTTGTGTATGATTTGTGGTGTGTTAAAGAACAAGAAGTTGACGGCAAAACAGTAGAAGTAGCACCGATATTTTATGTTGGAAGTAAATATCCGGTACTTAATAACGAATACAAGGAAATCAAAATTATTTCGATAAATCTTGTATCATCGGGCGAAAGTCTTGAAACAGATACTTCTCATACATTTACAGCAAAGATATACGGTAAGAATTTAAACAAAAATATAACTGCAAAATGGAGCAGTGACAACAGTGCCGTTACAGTTGAACAAAGCGGCGATATTACAATTACAAATGGCGTAGGGACACTAAATGCAAGTATTATTATAGATTCCGCTAAGCTTGGCAATGCAAAGGATATAACTGTTAAATGTGAAATTGGCGGAATATCAAGTGCTGTTTCCGTAAAAGTTTCAGAACCTAAATGGAGCGGTAAAGGTACGGAAGAAGAACCGTATATTATAAAATCGTTGGAAGATATGAACATTCTTTCGGAAAGCGTTGCAGACGGAAATTCATATAATGGTGTAT